>Ga0209434_1000075_pt1 | contig 53180 bp, 58 predicted proteins | sample ETNvirnome_2_300_FD_184068 | JGI IMG/M metagenome (GOLD analysis project Ga0209434, IMG submission 184068) | Marine viral communities from the Pacific Ocean - ETNP_2_300 (SPAdes) (version 2) | ecosystem: Environmental > Aquatic > Marine > Oceanic | place: Pacific Ocean | collected 2013-06-22 | reverse complement strand
CTTCTAAATACCAAACATCTACTTCAACATCAAATCCCTTTGAAAGTGCTTGCAATACATAAATTGGTGAATTTTCTTTCTCAGGATTCTTACCTTCTAAATTTCCTCTATGAGATATTAAAATCATTTCTAAATTTTCTATATAATATTTCTGCTACTTCAAATTCCCATTCATGATCTACATCAAAAACTTCCAATTCTTCTACTGAAAATAAATCTGGGTTATTCTTAGTGTATGGTGGTTTTCCCATAAACATACCATTTCCTACGGCATCCATTCTTGAAGCATATAAACAATGTGCTGCCTCAAAAGTTGGCTCAACCACATTGGTATTCATTAAATTGCATCCTTCAGGCCAAGGCGAAATCAAATCACCATCGTTGTTCCAATAGTATTGTTTTTTAGGAACAACTGCAAACAATCCATCGGATTCTGTTTCTAAATAAGCTTTTACAAAAGAATCTATAGTTTCTATTTTCATTAAAGGTTGACACGTACTTATAAGAACACAATATTCATACGGTAATCTATTATACCACTCATAAACAATTGTACCTATATTTCCACGAGAATTAGCTGATTCTTCAGATCTGTAATAGATATTAATATCATATTTATCACATAAATCTAATAATTCTTTTTCATATACAGAGGCATAAAAATTTTCTTTTGGAATAACTTTAGACTTCAAAATTTTCTGTATAGCTATATCTGTTAAAGTGGTGTCAGCAAACGGTCTTATAGCCTTTTGTGGGCATCTTAAAGAACTTAATCTAGTTTGAATAATAAAGCAAACATCTTTTATATTTTTCATCTAATTTCCTAAACTCTCCAAATTAATATTTATTTTTCTTTCGGATAAATCCAATTTATTTATATTAGTATCTTCATACTTAGAATCATTTAAATAATGTGTCGTAGAAATTTCCTCAACAATACAACCATTTTTACTTGAAAAAAAGTGAACCACATTTCGGTTTATTAAAATAGGTTTTCCTAACTCTAAATGCACATCAGTACCATTTAAATTTAATGTACAATCTCCGTGTAATAACTCAAAAGATTCTTCTTTTTTAATATGATAATGTGGGGGATGCTTTTGATTTGGTAATTGTATAATATACTTCTTACAATATTCTCTATTGATCTTATCAATAATTAAACACCCAACATCTAAAAAATTTTTCAATCCATAATGAGCTGACAATTGAACTTTATCTTCTTTTGTAATATTTACATTACTCTCACTTAAAATACCAAGACATTTACTTTTTATTTCTTCGATCATATCATCGTGACTTACTGTTAGTACATCATTTTCTAATAACGGACTGTCTTTTATAATACTATTCTCCCCAACTCTACTTTTAACTACATCATAAAAATAGGAAGTATCATATTGATTGTCCTGTAATGGCATCGAATAGTAAAGATCATCTTCTGTAATAGTATGTCCTGATTCCAATGTTTTGTTTACATATATTCCTCGTTTCAAGGACTTCAGTGATTTTTTTTCAAGTTCTCCATATTTTATACCCCACTTTCCATCAGACTTACTATCTTCAGGGTCACCATAAGTTGATAAACTTAATACTTGTAAATCTTTAAATATATTTTCAATTTGTTCAGGAGTACACGAATATTTATTCACACCCCAATTTTCAGTTGGTATAGCTACATGCTTTTCTATTATACGACAACCCATTGCCACTGCATAAGGTACAATTGATTTCTCTGAAGGTGGTTCGTGTGTTGAAAATCCAATTTCCACATCTGAAAATCCATCTTTTAAAAAATTGATTCTCTCTAAATTAGCATGACCACGTGGAGTTGGATATTCAGCCACACAATGTAAAAAAGAAAAATCACTTTTCTTACTTTTGAATAAATTATAAACTTCCCTTAATAAATTTAAATCAATTCCAGCAGTAGATATTATAATTTTTTTATTAATATCACTAACCTCATTCAATAGCGGCCAGTCGTCAATAGAACAACTAGCTATTTTTATAACATCAACATCCAATTCAACCAAAATATCGATAGATTCATTATCAAATGGAGTTACTACAGATTTTAATCCACTCTTTTTTGTATAATCAATAAGCTCTTTAAATTGATTTTTTGTAAGTACTGTTTCATTAAATCTTTTTACATATTTTAAATCTGAATTTTTGAAGTCTTTATGGATGAAAGTATCCAATTGTCTAAATTGTAATTTAACACCAGCATTAATATTATATTTTTTAGCCAACTTAGAAAATTCATCTATGATTCTTTTTCCGTGACTAACATCTCCCATATGATTGTTAGCCATTTCAAAAATAAAAAACATCTTATATCTCCCTTATAACAATTTTATATATATAAATATAGTTAAAACAAATCACTTTAAATAATATTTTCAAACCACATTTCAGTCATCAATAATTGAAAAAGTCCAAAACTATTCATTGGTGTTTTAGATGACTTGTATTTTTCATATTCTTGTTGTACTGATACAGAATTATAAATTCCCCTCTCACAAAAAGATTTTGAATTAAATATATCATCTGTCATTTCAGATAGACGTCCAGTTTTCATCCAATCTCTCTGTGGGTCAACTATACTCCTTTTATTTGGCATATACTCTGATGATAATAAATTAGACGCGACCTTTTTCATATAATAACGTTGATGATTGTTATTAATTTTTGCTTCATTTAAAGCAGAAAACCCCAATTCAACTATTCTATAATCTAACAATGGAAGTCTAGCTTCCCTACTACTTGACATTGAAGCTCTATCCAAAAATCTCAAAAAACGTGGTAACTTAATATAAGTAAAATCAAGAAATTGAGAGTTTCTTAAATTACTTTTAAATGGTTTATCAAATTCAATGGGTGTTGATATTTTAACCAAACTTCTATCCAATAAATCATAATTTAAAAATGGTACACCATCAGAAGTGCATGTACTCGGCCGTAAATGACTTGCTGCAGTGCCCAATATAAATTTTTTAAAATTATCTTTTTCACTAATTTGTGAAGAAATATTAATAAAATCAGAAATGGCTCTTTGAGGTCCATTATCCAAAACTGAATCTAAATACCAAGGCCACAAATATCTAGAATATCCAGCAGATACCTCATCTCCACCAGCTGATTCAAGAATAACCGTAGCTCCATTACTTTTATAATCTGAATATAATTTATGTTCTGAAACTACACGCACTGAAGTATAAGGCTCATCTTGTTCAATCAATATCTGTAATAGTAATTTATCTAAATCTTCATTTTTTAATATAGATTGAAAATTTTTAACACCCAATGCATCAGAAACATTTTTAGCAAAAGGTATTTCTGAATATTTTTCTTCATTATACCCGTAAGTATATGTATCAATATTTCCATTTAGAGCTTCTGAAGTTTTTGTAGCCACAACTGAAGAGTCTATACCACCCGAAAAGTGAACTCCCACCTTTCTATCAGAATAAGTGCATCTGGTAACTGAATCCACAATTAGGTTAGTAGCGTCCTCTATTGTTTTATCTATTGATTTTGAATTATCTTCATCTACATAATCAGGCAGGTAGTAATATTTCTTTATTGTAAATTTACCACCTTTCCAAGATAAATAACTACCTGGTGGTAACGAATATATATTTTTAAACCAAGTGTCAGATGAATGATCTATAACACCCCCACATAAAAAATCACTAATAGTTTTATAATTTGGTTTTATAGGTACAGGTGAATTAAAAAAAGATTTTATTTCAGATGCAAAATATAAAACTCCATCATATTCTGAATAATACATTGGTTTTATACCAAATCTATCTCTGGAAATAATTAATGTCTTTATTGTTTCATCCCAAATAGCAAATGACCACATACCATTTAACTTTGATAGAAAATTTATTCCCCATTTATTGTAAGATTCAACTACAGTTTCAGTATCACTACTTGAAATCCACTTAACATTTCCGATTTCACGCCTTAAATCTATATGATTATAAATTTCACCATTATATGAAATAACTAATCTATCATTATCTATTGACATTGGTTGTTTAGCTCTATCAGATAAATCTATAATCTTTAATCGTTTATGACCTAAAATCAGACCATGCCGATGTGATGGTTGCTCACGAACAAACATTCCATCTCCATCAGGTCCTCGATGATGAATGGAATCCAGCATTTTGTCAATTACTTGTCTATTTATTTTTTTTGTATATGATACAGCCCCCGCCACTCCACACATTATTCAGATTCCTTATTCTTCAATAAAAATTCAGCCAACTTCAAATCAAAATGTGTATCTATATTAGCTACATACTCATCAATTATAAAAGCAGCCGTACTTTCCCCCATTAAGGTTTTTTTATCTTTATTTTTTTGAATACACTCTCTTGTTATAGCATAAGCTACACCATTTCTCTGATACGTTGATTTAAATTGTTGTCTAGCTACAAATTTTGCTGAATCAATATCATAATAATCTAACAACCCATTAGAATTAAGATTAAATTGATTTAATGGATGGTCTTTAGCGTCAGTTTCAGAAACGGCCCACACTGAATCGTGGTTTTCTTTGATTAGTTTTTTTATAACATCAACAACGTGGTTTACTTTGCGTAATGGAGATGTTGGTTGTAACATTACAATAACATCATACACACACGAATCTATTTCTTCCATAGTAGTTAACGCGTGATATAAAACATCCCAATCACCAATTATATCACCACTTAATTCTTCAGGTCGTCTAAATGGAGCGTCTATCCCATACGATTCTGCTATTTTAGCTATCTCTTCATTATCTGTAGAAACCACAGACCTATCTATAAAATCAATTGAAGTAATAATTTTTCCTGTATAACCTATTAACGGTATTCCCAATATAGGCTGAATATTTTTTAACTTTACTCCTTTACTACCCCCACGAGCTGGTACTACAGTTAAAATTCTTTTATCATATAACATTTAAAGCTTCCAATGAATAACCTTTTTTATAATCTATTTTTACTTTTTTTCCAGTTTCATTTGATAAATGTGCGGCTGCTATAACCAGCATAACATCAAGTCCCCGTTCAAGTGATATTGGTGAACTGTCTCTATCTGTCTTATTATCTAAAATATCTTCAATATGTTCAATTTCCCATTTAAAATCGTCTGGTCTAGATTTAAAGAAAGGAATGCATTTCGGAAATCTTCCGCGAAAAGCACCTTCACCAGATGGATAATAGCTATTACATATTAAAGCATCTTCAGAATCAGAATAATTTACTATCCACTCTAAGTATCCATCTTCTCCTTGTATTCTAGCTTTTTTAACAGATGGATCAGTAACAACATCTTGTATAATAGTACCTATAATTCCATTTTCTGATTTCACTAAAATTTGAGTTGTCTCATCATAAGTGTCGTTTACTATTTTCATTGTAGATGTAACTTCAGAAATCTTTCCTTGATTCAAAAGATGTGAAAAATGTTGCCATATACTAATACCGTGAGAATGTTCTCCACAAGCACCACCACCTCTATCAGAAAACCCGAGATAACTATCTTGAGGACCATCTAGCCAAGGATGTGCATCAAATATACCACCCCAATGTTCTAACCATCTTACGTGTATAGACTTACCGTTTTTTATTAAACCATTACTAATCAATTCTGATGCCATATTGGTATTAGGAGTTAATGTATGATTATATGAACAAGTTACAAAAACTCCCTTTTGTTCAGACAGTTCAAATAGTTCTTGACAACCTTCCATATCTGGTGTGCTCAATGGTTTTTCAATCATTATAACTTCAGGATTAAAATATTTTAGCTCTTTTAAAGCCAAAGGTACATGACTTTCAGGAGGTGTTCCTATGATAACTACATCAAAATATTTGGTTTGCATACCTGATGCATCGCGTGATAACTTTATTGACTCATCCCATTTCCCATATCTTGATGGATAAATATCGTTCTTCATACGGGTCAAAGCATCATCATCTCTATCACATACCGTTACATCCCAACCTTTATTTCTACAAGCATGAGCCAAATGGTTTCCTATTGACCCAGCTCCATAAATTTTAACTTTATTAATAAGTTTTAACCTCTCCCTCATCACCAATTATATCACCACTTTCTAAGTTTCCCGAATCTTTGTTTTGTTTTTCATTCCACTTTTCTTGAACTATATCTTTATCATACAATCCCTTCAAATACAAAGGATTAACTGATACTATTTCTACATCTGGATATTCTTTTTCTTTAAACTTTTTCAAGTTTATCCAATCTTCTTTAAGACTAATTCCTCTATGTACATCCTGCATTTCTATTTCAGAATCAACAGCATTTTCAGGATTCTCTACATTACCAATTTTATTACCATCGTAAAAATGATATGTATCCATGTCTGTATCTAAATTAGGGCCACTCGAAAATGCGGAACAATCCGCTCCAACTAAATAAAGTCTTCTAATTCCTGTAAAAAGAATGAATTGTATAGCTCTAAGACCAACTCCATGACCAAATAGACATTCTTTTCTTATATCTTTCGCATAAGGTAAATCAATAGTTTCAGCGTAAGGTAAAGCACCATAAATATTTCTAGCGTCTTCTACTCTAACATGATTTGGATGAGCCCAATCTATTCTTAGTGTGTGAGCAAATTTTTGAATCCTCGGTTTATAACTTCTAACTCCAATTCCTAAAGATTGTCCACCTCCAGCATCAAATCTATTCCCCATTAATTTTATATCTTCTTCACGTTCATCTGTACCTGGTTTGGCTACAAGATATGAATTTTGATTTCTGTCATCTCCGAAAAAATAATAATCCAAAGTGTGTTCTATTAATGGACAATACTGTAAAACACTATCTCCTTCTTCATATCCACATTTTTGACATCTGGAGGTTTCCGACTGTTCTAGCAGATGGCTCCTATTATCAGATAGTTTTGGGTGTGGAGCAAAAGCTATTTCATTATTCAATATAGTCCCGTTCACTCCTACTCTAATCATTTCATCTTCATTTTCCAATTTCTCATAATGAGCTAAACTCGGACCTGTACAAAATAAAATAGCTTCCTTATCTTTATGTTTATCCTTAAATCCATAAAATGCTTTTTCATTTAAAGAGCCTGTAATATCCTCACTTCCACTCCAATTTACATTTAAATCACCAGAAGTTACTTCCACCTCTATCTCCTTGTATTCTAATACTCTATCTAATGTAAAATCACGTACTGATATCATGAAAAAACCAATCTGACATTTCTCTATATCTATCCATTCCCATCCAGTTATATGCTGGATGTACTCCGAATGCATTATTAATATATAACATATCTAAATCATGCATATCTCTAAATCTATTCAAAGGAACTTCTTCAAACCTATCAACAAAAAGTGTCGTATCAAAAACAAATTTTCTCCAGTTTTCTGTCTTCATCATAAACATATTATTACAAAAATATGGTCTATCCTTTCCAGAAAAAATACTATAGTCAAACTTTTCAAACAATTTTCTCTTATTATTCAAGACCTGCAGTAAAAGTTTCTCTTGAATATCACCTGAAAATCTAACTGGATGAATTCCTTTGTAATAAGTATCCATCTTATGTACTTCACTATAAAAATTTTCATAATCCCACTCATCAGCTTCCATTGTACATTTATTTAAGACTTCACATCCAGGGGGAGCATAAGATCTCGGCTCAAATTTTATATTTTTAAATAAATTATGAATATAACTTATCGTATCGTCATCAAAAAATTGTTCTACAAACCAATCTACCATTGGAAGTCCAGTAGATAATAAAGGACACATCAATAGAACATCTTCTCGGTCTAACTCATTTCTATTCTCAATTAGAAAATCCCAAATATGATTGTTTATAAAAACATCTTCATCTAATGAAACACTATACTCTTTTGATATTTCTACTGCCCTTTCCACTTTAGACATATAGTGTCTACCTTGTACTGGATCATAAATAATTTGAGCATCAATTCCATTGTCTAATAATAAATTTAAGTTGATAAGTGGATTGACTTCATATGAAACAAATATATTGACTTCAATCAATTCTTTATTTTCTGGTTTGATATTAACGAGTTGGCCAAATATAGTATTAAAATAATGAGATCTGTCGTGGCCAAGATAATTGATTGTAACTTCTTTCAAATATTATAACTTCCTTATATCTACAAAACTACCACTTTCAAGTTCGTCCTTTAATCGTGGTAATAATCCATAAATTTTATCTGCAGTATTCTCTGGAGAAGGGGCACCAGCATTTTCTCTTAACTCAACAAACTTCTCCTTCCATTCAAATTTCTCTCCATCTATCTCTTCACATATAAAATCCTGCATTGAAGTATTTACTGGTCCTGGAGAAAGTGATAAAAAATGTGTTTTGGGATTTTCTACTGCATAAACTTTCATCATCATATTAAGTGCTGCCTTAGAAATAGAATAAGCTCCCCATCCAGGATAAGTACTAATTGACGCTCCAGAAGATATTGCTACTACTTGTTCTACTTTAACTTTTTTATTAATTAAATAATCAAGTATCATTTTATTAGATAATGTATTAATATCAAGTACTCTTTCTAGTTCGGGTAAAACTACTTTATTTGAAAATTCAATTTGACCGAGAACACCAGCGTTAAAAATAACCACATCAATTTCACTTACATCCGTTAACACCTGTCGTAATTTTTCAGGAATTTGATGTTTCCATATAAGATCACATTCAATATGTTTATACCCTTCAACTTTTCTTCTACTTAAACCATATACTTCATATCCAAATTCTTTATATGTTTCAGCAAGTGCCTTTCCTAACCCAGCACTTATTCCTGTAATTAATGCATTCTTCATATTAAATATTTATCCTTCCAATCTATTAGTAATTGATTGTTAAAAGAATCCTTCTCTATTTTCGCTACAGTTCTACAAAACTCTACAAAATCTCCTACTGACACTCCAAGTTGAACTGCTTGTTTTGCATAATTGTCAGTAATACTAAATCTTCCTGTAACAGTGCAGTATGGATCAAACGGTCTCTCAAATTTATCTTTGTATTTGTGAATAAATTCTAAAACTTTAAATGCATCTTTATCTGGCAAGACATGCTCTAATTGAAGATTTCCAGCTCCCTTTCCCATCCCTCTAATAGAAGTATCTACAGAATCAATGAAAGGATTGTATTGACAAATTCCATAATTAAAATAAGCTTTACCTGTATGATCGTGGAGATGCATCCCAACCTTCTTACCTGCGGTCTTTAATCTTTCCCAATTTAAAAAGAATGTCGCCAAAGTTAGCGTAAAGTTTATATTACCGTGAGTATCAGCAGTGTAAATATAATCAAAATCACGTTTTATAACTTTTCTACACACACGAGTAAATTCTCTTTTATTATAGTTACTTATATTAAAAATATTGAATGAAACAGGAAGTTTAGTGTGTTTTTTAAGTGCAGAAGCAAACTCTAATCCATCATCCAAATGGTCTTTCCTACAAGTCAATCGTATCAAACCTATTTCTCTCTGTAAATTTGTAGGATAATCATCTAATTCATGGCTACAATAATGATAATCTACCATTACAGATACATTTCTTCTGCCCCTTCCTCCTGTAACTTCTTCTACTACATCTTGGTTCAAATTATAAAATGGGTTTTCACTTTTTTCGGTCTGTTTCCAATAACCCAATTCTACTAATTCTACTCCCCGTAGTCTTGTCATTAAACTATAATACTCTTGAGCGAATTCCATAGGCCAATCAAAATCTACCATATGACCACCGTCTCTTAATGTTACATCAATTATTTGAATTTCTTTCATAATATTCCCCTAACTATATTTTTGTGCTAGTTCATAATCTTCTTGATAATCTATTTCTATACTTTCTGGCATAGATAAAACAAAATAATACGGGTTCTTTCCTAATCTATTATTGTATTTTATAAATGTCCTCTTCGTGAATATAAAGAAAGCCCCATTTCCCATTATAATTGGAGGCAAATTCTGTGTCTTTTCCACTATGCCTGGATTAAAATTAATGGCAGAATATTCACCATTCTTGTATTTTAACCAAGCAAATTCTTTGTGCATAGTAACTGAACAAACACTGTCAAATTTATCTCCTAATTTCTTAACTGCTTTCTTAATTGTTTTCATCTTTATAAATGGCGATGTTACGTGAGGTGTTATTATTATTTCATCATCATCTTCAACATACTTATTTAAAAAATTTTCTATCATTAGCAACGCCGGACTTGCTCCAAATTCTCCACTATTTTCCAAATCTATAAATTTCTTTCTTCTTTTGTAAGCTATCACGTGATGTAAATTTTTATCTTCATGACACTCTTTAATTACTTTCTTACTATCTGTATCCAAATATACTTCCTTCCCTCTTAATTCATACAAAAGGTGTTTATAAATTGGAAGGCCACCCAAGTCTAAAAAGTTTTTATTTGGAAGCCTTTCAGAATGTTCTTTAATAATAGTAAAAAATTTCATTCTTCATTCCGGAGATCAATCGGGTTCATATTGGCCATCAAAACGAGGACCTGCCCACTTCTTCTGCCCATTCTCATACCATTCAGTCCACCATCCATATCTTTTCCCGTTTTGCCAAGTTGCTGTTTGTTTTAAATTACCATTGGGCCACCAACTTCTAGAGAGACCGTCTGCTCGGTGTCCTTTTTCATAATACCACTCATACCTCAATCCTTCACCTTCTTCTGGATCAAAAGTTGCTCCACCATCATAGGTTGTATATCCTCCACTGTTGCGAGTTTCACGGGGCACCGGATCTTTCCAATAAACTCTGAATATTCCATTCTCTGGATGATTTTCTTCAATCCAATCTTCTGCTTTTTTACCGTTTATTTTACTCATTATCTAACTTTTATTCTTCAATAAATGTAACAATTAACTCTCTGGCTTTTAACTTGACTTTCTCTCCATCTCCTGGGTCTAATTCTACAAATACAATTGATTGCCATTTTCCTAAAACAATTCGTCCCTCTGCAACTGGAATCGTTTCTGAAGTATTAAAAAATAAACTTCTCATATGAGCAAATCCATTTATCCTCTCATCTTGATCGACATCCTCTCTCAAAGAAATCAAGTCATGTAAATATCTTCTATTTTCTGGTTTATCTTTTGGTGTATATTTATCTAACCAAAAACGAATATCTGCATATGATAAAATTTCATTTTCTAATACTCTTACGCAACCTGTAGTGTGGGTTGAAAAAATATGTACCAATCCACTCTTTGCCCAATCCCTCGCCATATTTTGAACCGTTCCAGTAATGTCTGTGAATAATTTAAATGTCTCTATATTAATTACTTTCTTCATTTATTATCTCCTTGTAATCTCTATATTCTAAATCTGAATGTGCGTTTGTTGGAGAACAATTAAATACTTCAATTCCCCTTTTATTTAATTTTTCTCTTAATACTCCATAGTGAACATTTGGTCTTTTTGCACCATGCTTTCTAATATTGTAACCAATTCTAGTATCAATATGGTCTCTTCCTGTTTCAACAAAATGATCAAATCCACCATCACATCCAAGTAAATATATCTTTTTAAATCCTAAATATACTGCCGTAGAAAATGCCAAATCATTAATCACACCACCACCATAAGTACTAAATGTATTTAAATCATCATCAATGTAAAAATTCTCCCTTACAAACTCAGTTGATTTTTCAAAGGGAAGTTCAGTTCCATCTGCTAAGTGATTGTGCCATCCACTCTTTTCATAATGATAAACAAATCTTACATTATTATTATGTTGATTTAATAGATTGATATGTTCGAGAAGTTGCGGTGGCAAATGACAAGTAGAACCTGCTGACCTATCACAAGTATCCATTTTACATCCACCACATAAAACATAATCGCTGTCTTTCATTTCTGGGATAAAAATTAAATCAGCAATTTCATTAATATGTAATGTATCTCCCATTACTAATACATTTGGAATTAATTTTCTCGTATGTATAGAACCAGCATCTGATGAAAAAACATCCACTAAAAGTATAGAATTAACTCCAATTGTTATTTCATTTTTAAGTGGTTCTAAATCTATTTGTGCAAGACTCGGTCCCGTTCCTAAAATGAAACACCTATTTTTATCTTCATATTGATTTTTACTTAACATTACAAATTTTTATTATCCTTACATATTATATATTTACCATCTTTAACTTTATCAATTGAAGGAAACTCTGGATCTTCAATTAACTCTACTATATCAAAATAATTTTTTAGCTTATCCATAAATGGTGTAGTAACATCTGGATGATTATACCCACCACTATGATGAAAATTAATTAAAAGATATGCATTTTTACTTTTTCCTATCACATTATCAATATAAAATTCTTGTCCAGGAATATCAAATTCTGATATACAATATTCACTTATGCATATATCATATTCTTTATCAACATCTATATTTTCTGAATCATAAAAATGAACTACTCGTACTGGTGTATCAGGATCGTCTTTATCAAATCCCAATATTTCTAAATATTTTCTTTGTAATCGAACTACTGATGGTAAATCAATTAAAGTATAAGATTTAAAATCAACAACACAAGATATAACTTTACATAAACCACCATAACCACCGCCAATTTCCACAAATGTCATATTATCTAACTTGGTTGAAAAATGTTTTCTTAAAAAAGCTAAAGTCATAACATAGCGTAATGTATTTGCAGATATCTTGCCTAATTTACTAAAATCTTTTAATACTGGGTTTCCACTTTCATCTCTACTTGCTTCTATTAAAGTCTTATATGTTATGGATCCAGAAACAGTTGCTTCCACTTCACCAAAATCTTTTAATATTGGATCTCCACATTTATCATTCTCTCTAAATTTATCAATATAATCAAACAATTCTGGGTCTATTTCATTAATTGCTTTTACATAATCCTCACCTTTAGTTCCAGCCGTTGACATTCCTACAATTCGTGTAAATTCAGATTCAGCTTCACCTTTAAACCCAGATATTCCAAATTCAAGAGCAGTACTAGCGAGAATTCTATCACACTCTGCTTCAAAATTTTCTTGATGAGAATTTGGCCAGACCCCCCCAAATGCAACTAATCCTTTATGCTCCATTTCGTTTCTCCTTTGTAAAAGTGTCCAAATCTTCTGGAGTTCCTAAACCCCACATTTGTTTTCTATCAATGTGATATGTCTTAATTTTCTTTCCATCTGCTATAGCTTCATTATATACTGGACAAACATAAAATTCATTGTTAGTTCTTATATCCTTTTCTATCATTTGTTTGGCATACTTCACATAATCCGAGCCGCGAGTCCAAAAATATAAACCAACTGTTGCTACATCACTAATAGGGTCTTTCTCTGCAACACGTTCAACAAATCCACTGTCATCCAGTTTCGCAAAACTCCATTTAGGGTGTGTTGCTGTAAATGTTAATATCCCACCATCTATATCATCTGCTATCATAGAATACATAAACTCGTTACTGTTCCAATCAAGATATTGGTCTGAATTTGCTAATAAGAGTGGTTCATCATTATCAATATACTCTTCTGCCAATAAAGTAGTGCAGGCTGCTCCCTCTGTTAATTCTTCAACTTGTACAACTTCGCAATTCGGTGATACAAGATTCAACATATGTTTGAGATTGTATTTCTCATAATGTTCTTTCTGAACTACAAAAACATGCTTAGCTTCTATGTTCAAATTTTCAACTACAAGTTGAATCATAGGTTTTCCAGAAACATCAATTAACGGTTTTGGAAAAGTATATCCTACTTCTTCAAATCTCTTTCCGGCACCAGCCATCGGTATAAGTACATTCATATTACCCCCTTGCCATTTTGGTTTAATTTCTTCTTCTCTGTCTGCTTCATTTACAACTCTTCTAACTTTCTCATAAGAAACATCATCAGTATCTTCTACCGCGCAAAGAACTGCTCCAGACGCAGTAGCAGATTTTCTACCCACATCTGAATCTTCAACAATAACCGTTTCATTTGGATTCACCTCCGCTTTTATCATACACTTCAAATACATTTCCGTGTTTGGTTTTGGATTTTTTACATCTTGGTTAGAATAGAAAAATTCAATATAATCAATTAACCCTTTTCTAACCAACATCATCTTACAAGACTCTCGAATAGAGTTTGAAGCTACACAAATTCTGTATCCCTCTGACTTAAACCTTCTAAGAATACCTCTCATTTTTTCGTCATAAGTCATTTCTTCATCTATGATTTTACGAGTCATTTCTTGTTTCAACTTCCAAACTTCATCGTGCAATTCTTTTGGAAGGCCTTTTTTCTTACTCAGCATGTTGAGTTTCTTATTAGTAGGTAATCCATCATAAGTAGATAAGTGTTCTTCTCTTTTTATAACATATTCTTCACCGATACTTTTTAAAGCTCTATTAAGTGCCTCGTAATGTAACTCTCTTGCATCAACTAACACTCCATCTAAATCAAAAATTATAAGTTTAATCATTAAACATATCTCGCTGATAGTTTCTTGTCTTTAAGACACTTAACTTTAGAATGTGTATTCATTACATATTGATATTTATCTCGGATTCGATTTGACCACTCTACATCTTCAGCCTCACCCCAATCTAAATCTTCATTTAATGGTTCTTCTTCCATAACTCTTTTCTTCGAAACCCAATAATTTCCTGAGATATACATATAATGAGTTTTATTGTAATCATACGATGGTAATGCAATATTATGAACTCCATCAGGATAACACAATTCAGGATCGTCCCATGCACACCAATCTCTGAATCTACTTCCATCTGAATTTTCTACTACATTCATACAAATATCCCAATCATTTCCAAACTTTACATATCCTTCATACCAACCATCACACAATGCCATATAATCATGCAAATATACAACATTTTCAAACTTGGCAAACTTAGTTATTAAATTCTTTTTTGCGGTATATTTACCTGAACTCTCATCAAATGGAACGTGAGTTACATTTTCTCCTTCAACTTCTTCTCCACCAACAATAACAACTTCAAATTTACTTTTGTCTATATATTGATCTTGAATAGATTTAAAAACTTCATTAAGTAAATCAAAACTATTTCCACCTGTTATTATTCCAAGAGTAAACTCCACTATATAATTCCTTTAATTTGCATTTCTTTTAATGTGGTTGGGTCTAAAGATTTATCATAATCATTAACAAAAGTAAAATCAAACTTACTTGTATCTCCCTTTCTTATTGCCTGTGCATGTTTTATAGCATGTCTATCTTCTGTTGACAAAATCAAATATCCATCATTCAAAGCGGCCTCCGAACCTTCTAATTCAAATTCCCAGGGTGTTATTCCTGGTAACAAATACCTGAGCATATATTCTTTACTCCACACGGAAAACTGAGTAGATATTCTATATTCTGCCGTAGGAGTTTTATTGATGACTTTAATTTCATTCTTAGTTTCAAATGGCTCATATTGTTTTCCATGAATATACTGAATATCATTTGTTAAACCAATTCTTCCTATTTTAGATGTTTTTCCAGTTAATATTGAAAATGTTTCGTGTCCTATATAAGAAAATAAAACCGATAATACATCAAAATCTACAGGGTCCATTATAAAATGGTCTTCCATACAATAAATAAAATATTCATCGTCTATTGATTCAAAAAACTGTCTTAAATCTATAGCCCATTCTTCTACTGGACCTTGCTCTTCTCTTAAGGAAACAAATTTAAAATTATTATTCAGTTCAATATCTGGTGGTCTGTATCCCAAAATAGTAACATTCTGATCTTCACCCCAAAATTTATTGAATAAAAACTGAAATGGTTTTATAGCATGTAAATGGCCATCTGATGTTGAAACATAGATATTTAAATCATTCATAATACAACAACCTTATCATATCTATCTCTCCAAACTTCAACTTCCGAATAATCATAATCCTTTAACCGAAAATTGATCCAGTCTCCGAAATATGGTCTTAAATAATCTTGAACTCCAGCAAGTGCACAAATTCCACTTCCAATTTCAAAGAACACAGCATCCGTATATTTCTTAAATCTATATAGTAAAGCAGAATGTACCAATCCAATTCCCACCAAGAAAATATCACTTGTAGATTCTATCAGTTGGTTTGAAATATCTTCCTCTATTTCATCAACTTTATTACATGCAAACTTTTGTGGTATTCCAATATAATCATTAAACCTTTCAACTCCAATATAATCCCTATATACATTAAAGTTCATTAAATTTTTAATAATATTAAGTTTGGTATCGGCTCCAATCAACCCCACTTTACCATTAAAATTACTAAATATCCATCTGTTCGCAACCAATCCATATATGAACTCCGAATGAAAATGTATCGGAGAATGTGGCCACAACTCTTTAAACATCTGTTTATTTTCTGGATATATATCAACCGAAAAATAATCATTCTTGAGAACTCCATTATAAAACTCATTAAAATCAACATTATTATAGTTTTCTACATCTCTTCTTCCTGGCTCAGAACTCCCAAGTTGTGTATTTCTGAAAAAATGATAATCTCCATCTCCGAACTTATAAAAACTTTTACAAGACTTTTCATCTACTTCCTTTTCCAATACATACTTCATATTTTCTAAATTTCGTTGAAAATCTGGATCTGTATTTGGAATTTCAAAACAAGCATGATGGTCTAAATTAACAGTTCCTTCTATTTTATATTGGTCTAAATACATCAACTCTCCCTTATAATTGATAGTCCTGGAAACCTATCATCTAAAATCTCATATCCAATTTCATCCTTTAATGGAAAAATTGGAGTTTTATCATATTTTATCATCCAATCTACCTTATCTCTTTCTTCCGTCCCACCTTCAAATAATATTGGTCCTGTATTCTTCCATTCAGCCACAGTTTTATATACCAATTCAATAATATCTCCTGTATTAGAAACATCTAAATGCATTAAATCAAATTCCTCTGGGGTTTTTAACCAATCTTCTAGCCCCATCATTTTCACAGTTATATATTGAACTACTCCGTGATCAGAAGCATTATTCACCACCTGTTTCATAGTAGAACTATTATAATCATAATTTCCAAATAAATCATATGCATAAACAAGACCGCCATTATTTAAATCCCTTATTGCCTGTGCCATACAGATAATAGAATATCCGTCTAATACTCCAATCTCTACTATCTTAATCGGTTTGTATTCTAAAACAATATCATAAATAGTTTTGCCTATATTATTTTTTTTATATGAAGAATATACATTTGGTTCTTTATACATTTACCAACCCTTTTTTATACAATTCACTATATATTCCCTATCTTCTTCTGTAACCCACCACCCAACGGGAATGGAAACTGTCTTTGGAATGACTTTATCCAAAACTGGCAATTGACTTCTAAATTCACTTACACAACTATGAATATCATTTCTTTCGTGTACCTGACTGGTCACTATTCCCCAATCTTTCATACACCTCATAAAATCATCTTTTCTTTCAACTAACATACTGTATATCCAATATGAGGCCTGTCTGTCTTTTTTATAATTCAATAAAGTAACTCCATCAACTCCCTTTAGTTCTTTATCGTAATACTTTGCGTTATCTCTGTATGTAGCAAGTATCTGTTTCATATGTTTCAAGTTTTCAATTCCAACAGCAGAATTAACATCACTTATATTAAACTTAAATCCCCACTCTGGAATATCAGTCTCACATCTAAAATCCTGCCTGTTACTTTCTCTGTCTATTCCATACCACCTCAGAAGTTTGGCTCGTCTATATAACTCAAGATGTGGAAGAACCAAAAGACCACCTTCAATAGAAGTTAAATGTTTAATTGCACCAAAACTATAAGTGCATATATTTCCGTGATTTCCTAACTTTTTTCTCTTATAAGTGGCTCCAAATGCATGAGCACAATCTTCAATAACCGCCGGTTTAAATCCATACATCTTTTTAGCGTGTTCTTGAATTTTTCTAAGTTTATCTAAATCGACTGGGTATCCTGCCCAATGAACTACCATAATCACTTTTGTCTTTGGAGTTACTTTACGTGCAAGGTCATCCAAATCCATATTTAGAGTTGTCGGGTCAATATCAACCCATTTTATTTTCAAGTTATTTGCTAGTGTTGGAAAATTGGTTGCTGTACAACTTAATGGCGGAGATAACACTTCATCTCCATCTTGTATACCTGGCCACTTATGATGTTCATTATTATAATATGTTTCAAATGGTTTCTTCAATAAATGAATTGCTAGATGTTCAGCTGATGTAGCCGTATTGACCAATAATACTAGATCATTGGAAAGAAACCCTTTCAACTCATCTTCAAATTCTACTGACTTAGGACCTTGACCTATATAGCCAGAATATAAAACTTCTTTGGCTACATCACCTGCCGTATCTGACATAAAAACTTTAAATAATGGTATTTCGTTTTTCATTTTAACTTCAATTCATTTCAACGTTAACTGACGTATCATTACTTCCGTAAAATTTGAATTTTTTTGGTACATCCCTTACTAGATCGTAAACCATATTTAATTTCTCTCTATAGAAATTCTGTGTCCAACCATCATTGTGTGCACTTGATGCCTGAATTCTCCACTCTTGTATTGTTGAAAAAACAGTAGCTACTGTGCATGCTCCTGATTCATCTTCAAATTCATTTTTACTTCTCATGATATTGCTCTCCCTTTTAGTTTCTCCCAATCTTTCTCGGGTCTTACTTTTAAATTAGTCTCCCATACTCCATTTAATGTATCCATATCTAATCCCAATGATTCTCCAAAATTGATAATTGCCTGAATGTCTTTTGGAAAACAACTACCTCCAAATCCTAACTTGCCATCTGGTCCTGGTATATTCATATGAGAATGTCCAACTCTACCATCTCTGACAAATCCGTCAAGTGCCATCTCCCAATCTACTCCACACTTGTCTGCTATTAATTTCATTTCATTTAGAAAAGATACTTTAGTTGCAAAGAAACAGTTGTTCATATATTTTATCAATTCTGCTGTTTCATAGTTAGTTAAAATTATAGGAACTGATTCTCCAAATCTCCACTGAAACAGTTTTGATACTTCTTTCGCTGAGTGATTTGCTGCTTTACCAGATCCCCCAATAATAAATCTTGACTGGTTTATGAAATCATATTTAGCAGACCTTTCAGTTAAAAACTCAGGATTAAATACAATATTCAATTTAGGAAATTTGTTCTGTAATTTTCTCGTTGTTCCTGGCACTACTGTTGACCTTAATAATATAACATTATCTCTACTTTCATTACATTTATCTATACTTTCAACTGCCTCATATACAATATCCAAACAAACAGAACCATCCTCTTTAGCTGGAGTTGGAACTGAAAGGAATATAAATTTAGATTCATTCACCGTTTCCGATAATGAATTCAAACTCTTGGTTGGATCTACATCATATATTCTAACTTCGGCATCACACCCTGTTTGGGCTGAAAATCCGAACTCTACCGCAGAACCAACAAATCCCCTACCTATAATTCCTATTTTTGTACGCTCTTCAAGGTAGTCTTTATCTCTCATTTCCAAATAATTATCATTAGGGTCATAATGACTTTTCTTCATCTTCCCACCCGGTTATAAAACTTCTTAAATTCTTGAAATAGTTCATCCACAGGAGAATCATATAATTGTCCCATTGGATACTTGTTAAATATTCTAACATTTTTATGATTGTCCGTCAACTTTCTCTGCCACTCAAAGTTCAACCTATTTCCATTGTCCTCTGACTGCTGAGTAAACACTGGAGTATTAGCAAAAAATGTCAATGTAACTGCGCCTGTCGCTCCATATATACTACACTTAGTATTCTTTAACAATGCCAACTGATAATCAACAGAATCTTCACCTTCAGATACAAATGATTTCAAATATGGATTTTGTTTCATATCCAATGAGCCTGGGTAAAGTCCCCGTCTTGGTATTCCAAACAAGGCAACATTTAATTTCATTTCATTAATAATTCTATCTATAAAAACTTCCCAATGATCGGGATTCCAATCTTCTCCGTCAGATGAAAAATTTCCACTTTCATCTTCATCTCTTCTATACCTTGACCTTGCATTTATAGCTATTGTATCTCTATCATTATCAAATCTCTGCTGAAGTTCTGTTTTTACTCTCATATCAACTTCTTCAGTTGGAGAAAGGTGTTTATATTCCCCAATCGGGTTCTGTGCTCGACCTCTGTTAAAATCAATCGGATTGTCCATTGGAGTATAAGTTTTAACCATATATAATTTCTGTTTATAACTATTTACTATGTCTTCATAAAACGACCAAATATTTCGTGGCATCTGAATTCCGCTTCTCTCATCATCTTCATTTCTTACTAAATAACAATCTGGAGAATCTATACTGTCGTGTAATTCTTGTGTAAACGGAATATACTCATCAACAAAATCTTTATATATTCCACTCCTACCAATATAACCAACATGAATTGCTTTGTAAGCCTGATACTTAGTATTTCTTAATAGACGGATTTCAGGAGCCCACCAACTTATTTCAAATGTGAATTCTCCTACCCAAGGTCCAAAAACTATAATGTTAGGATTCAACTTCAACTCCTTCTGTCTCTGACAAAATATTATATAAGTGTTGTGCTGTTTTTTCTGGTTTTGCTTCCTCAACAAATTTCCATCTCATACCTTCAACTAAATGACCTTGTAATGAGTCATAATTATCTAAAACATAATCTATTTTTTCTATAAGATTAGACCAATCATATTTTACAGCTATATATGTCTCGTCATCTACATATATGTCTGGAGTTGTATTAATGTAACTCATATCTGGTTTCATTAAAACTGAACCTAACATTGCTGCTTCAATATCTCTCACTGCTGCTTCTCCATATCCTAATGGTGCCATAATAATTTTTGAATTGTACATATTTTGCATATATTCTTGTTGTGAAATTCTTTTACCATCTACAAGTTTTGCCACTTTATAATTGGTATTTTCTAATTTATCTAAAAGAGCTTTTCTATGAGGATCATAATAATCAGTCTGACAAAGTTCGTGTTCATAAACAGGTTCTTCAGTTGGATATCCAAACATACAAGATACATCATAAGGTTTATTTGGAGTATAATCCTGCCAATTTGGATTGACCGTATTCAACCAATTGACTCCAGACAATTTCATCTTATCCTTTAAACTGTCAATATCATCTACTGAATAATTTCCCTCTCCCCAATATATTCTACCATTTGCATATTTGTTCTTGTATAAAGAGAAGTCCTTTAAATAACAGTTCTTTAAAAAAAAGAGAGCCTTAGACTCTCTAAATACATCAACTGTTCCAATAAGAGAAGTCGCATCTTGTCCATCTACAATAAAATAGTCATTGCCAAGCGTACTAAGAAATTCTAACCCCATTTCAATAGATTTCTCTAATGAAACTTTCTTGTCAATTATACTTGCTTGTCCAACAAAGATAAAATCACAATCATCAGAGTGAGTTAATTCAATTCCTATGTCCCTTAATTGATCCTGAATTAAAATATACGGTCTGAAAGTTGTTTCATTTCTATGTTTATCTAATTCAGCCAGTTTAATCTTAATCATAATGAAAAATTTACTTCAAAAAACTCCTTACATTTTTTAACATCTCCGCTCAGAAAGTTTTCCTCTAAAAGTTTTAATCCTTCTCGAACTACTTCTTTAACTAAATTAGCGTGATAATCATTTTCATGTCCATCATAACTTAATTCAATACCATCTTTATTTTTATACTTCGTCATTTGTAAAGCTCCCTATAAAACTTTATTGTTTTGTCCAGTCCATCATCTACCATAGTTTTTGGATTCCAATTAATATCATTTTTAATTTTAGTACAATCTGAATATTGATGAGTTATTTCTGGAAAATCTTTTTCAGGATATGATATTTCAAGACTCGGATTTATTTTATCTATTAACTTTTGAACTAATTCTCCAATTGTTAATCTTTCTCCACTTCCAATATTATAAACATTTCCTTTTACTGTATTTATATTTTCAATTAACGAAAAGTAAGCATCAGCCGCATCTTCAACATATAAAAATTCCCTTATTACTGCTTCACTTCCTTTCCAAACCATAGGAGATTTTCCTATCAAAATTTTCCGTATATTATTTGGTATTACTCGACTGAGATTGTTATCACCTGGTCCATATAAATTTGTGCAACGTGTTACTACAATTGGAACTCCACAATTATTTGCATATGCTCTTGCAACTAAATCTACACACGATTTAGATACTTCATATATTGCTTTCCCATTTAAAGGGGTTTCTTCACGGTATGGTAACTCTCCTACACCATACGCTGTAACTGAACTACTAACCGCAATTGCTTCTACATTACTATAAAGTCTACAAGCTTCAAGTACATTTATAGTTCCATTAATATTAACATCAAATGCCAATTTAGCATCTCTCTGACATTTTCTAACTTCTGACTGAGCTCCAAGATGAAAAACTGTATCGAATTCGTAGTCATTAAAAAGAAGTTTAAGAAATTCAAAATCTCTAATATCACCTTGAACAAAATTGATTTTATTTGATTTCACTCCCAATAAATGTAGAGCAGTATTGGTTCTAATCCTAGTAGTAGGAATAATAATGGTCTCTACATCTCGAAGTGGGCTCTGGTCTAATTTCAATAACCTCTTCGTTAAATTTGCCCCTAAAAATCCAGTACCTCCTGTAACCAATACATTTTTCATTATCTATTTTTCTCTGCTATTTCAGTGTAAAGTTCATTTTGGGATTCTTGTTTGTCTATAACCTTTGGATGATATATACTAAATTCTTCCTGTGGTGGTAAATGTGCATAAGATTTAGGACCTGTAACATATTCATGAACTGGTCTTATCCATTTAATATGAGAAACGTGTTTGTAAATTCTAGCTTGATAATCTGGATAATTAATCCATCCTTTATCATTAACTCTCCATCCCCACTGTTGTATATGCTTTTCTGTCAAACCTTCCACAGTATTAACTCTTGGCACCCAAATCAATTCAACTTCATTTTCAAGTAATTCGTGTACATTGTCAATCAAAAATTCGTGAGGTACTTCATCAGCATCAAAACTGAAAATATAATCCCCCCTACATAATGAATTTGCATAATTGTGTTGGGCTGCAAAATCTTTCTTTAACTTTCTTTGATAATACCTAAAATCGTCTCTTTCTGAATATAAATAAAGAATCTCTCTTGTTGGCTTTTTAGAATAATCATCTACCACAACTATTTCATCATCTTCTTTTTTATGTTCAAAGACAAATTCTAATAGTTTAGATAAACTATCGGTTTCATTGTGAGTAAGTATTGTATATGAAATTTTCATTCATTTAAACCTATTTCAGGATCTCCAGAACCAACATTTTTCCATAATTTATTTCCTGTTAATTTTTCATGTCGTTGATTTTCTAACATCATTATTTTATCTTTTGGAAGTTTTATTGGTTCATAAAAACAAGAGTTCTTTTTTGCTACTTCCCATAAATAAGTTCTATATTCTGCTTTTTTTCCAACTGGAGTTCGTTGCAACATTTTATACAATTTTTCTTTTGCTCCATATGTTCCAATAAAAGTTGGATTAATTTCTACTGAATAAATTTCATTTTTTAAAGACCTTATAGAGATCCACCCCAATTCTCTTAACAACTGCCAAGCTTGGTTTTTATTCGTAAAAATACTTCTATTAGATTCTTCTAATTTAAGAGTATTTATATAGAATTTTTTAGTTCCATCTTTTAAAGCCTTTGGAAATTTTGGATTTAGTACTAGAACGGTATGAGTTCTCAGTGGTTTGGATTTATCAGTTGGTTGATACCTAAAAGAAATAACATCACCCGCCTGAATTTTGTTCCAAGTTGTAGCCAATTTTGCCACTAGTTCTTCTCCATTTTAACTTGTGTATTTGATCTTAGAAAGTCATTTAAAGCACTATCCTCACCACCAACTTCTCTCGCTATTCCCATTGCTTTACACGCCTGAAGAAACTCTAATCGTCCAAATATTTCAGCATTATCAACATCAAGTTTGGTTTCATAATATTCTCCTGGTTTGTCTGGAATACGATATTTCATCTCTTCATCTTTACCAACATCAACTACTCTAGCATACTTCCACTTCCAATCTTCAAGTGTCCCTTCTGGATAAATTATTCCAAGTTTACCCATATTGATTACAGAAGGAAACCAATATATTTCTCGTACAGTATCAAATACTTTTAAATCCTTAATCAATTCAGATGTAGTTTTTAATAGTGCTGCTAACTTTTCAGACTCTTCTGTAAAAAGAGAATTAGAAGTATAACCACACGTGAAACATAAATAACTTTCTATATTTTGTTCTGTAGTTTGAAACGCTGTGTGCATATTACAAACAGGACAACTAATTTTAATTTCCATATCTAATCCTTATCTTATTATATTCTGTACCACCAGTAATCCACATAGTATTGACCCATAAAATACTATTAGTACTATTATAGCTGACAAAGCTTCCCACCAATCAACTTTTTTATTTCTATTTATATCTGGTATTGGAAAGAGTATTTCATACCAATCTATTTTTTTATTTCTATCCCAATCGAAAATAGATATTAACTTTTTCTTTAATGATTCTTTCATAACTACACTCTTTTTAATTTTGGTAGTTTAATTCCACTTGTTGTTTTCCCTGTCTTCTTTAACTTGGGAAGATTAAGCTTCACTTCCTTCGGAAACTCTGGAACATAATCATTCAAGATTTTCTCAAATTTTTTAGTCATAGCCTTTAATGAAAAGTTACCTCTATTCGCAACAGCTAGTTTCTTTGCGTTAAGTCTGTATTTCTTATAATTCTTATAAACTTCAAATAATATTTTAGATGCATATGGATAATTAACACTAAACCATTTCGACTTTTCTACCATAAAATCTTCATTAAGTGCTGATTTATGAACCTCAGTCAACTCACCTGGTAAAAGAATAGCCAAATCCTTTGATAGAAAATCTAAATGTCCACTCCAATTAGACGCCATTACTGGTTTTTCACTTAAAGTTGCTTCCAACAATGGCCTCCCAAATCCTTCTCCCTTTGTAAATGAAGTATGAACTTTAACTTTAGGGTGGTTATATAATCCATTCATTTCTTCATCAGTTAAATCGCCGTGTAAAAGATAAATACTAGGTAAATCACCCTTAACTGTAACTTTGATTTGTTCTATTTTATTCAAAATATCTTCTCTATCCAAAACTGAAAAACTGGCCCCACTTGTCTTTAGTAATAGTGCTGGTTGTTTTGATTTATTCTTAAATGTTTCCAAGAACGTCTTTATCAACATACCAACATCTTTTCTATCTTGTCCTAATGTTCCATTTAACCAATGTCCAACATATAAAAACACAAAATCCTCTGGTATTTTATCCAACTCAGTAACCAACTCCTTAGAAAATTCATCAGTCTTTTTATAAATATTAGTATCTGTTCCTTCAAACAAAACTTCAATGGGCTTTTGACAAGTTAAATCTCCAACTTTTTGATTTGTTTCTTTATCTCGTTGTTCATACGATGTTGATTCCAAAACTTCTTTAGTAAACTTAGATGGAACTATAACTAAATCCATTCTATTCATACCTTCAATCCACTGCGGAATACATATATTAGTTTCTATTCCAGCTGTAATTCCGATATTGTATTTTCCTATTGGACCGAATTCATTTGGAATTACAATGTGAATATGAATGTCAGGTTGTTTAGGTAAATTAGGATTCTCTAATAATCTATCAATAATAACTTTATCATTAGGATCCTTTTTGTTCAAAGCATTCATCGGTGTAGCTCCCCACCTGACCGGGAAAATCTTTATATCATACTTATCCATTGCAATTAATGAACGAACAATATCTCTACTGTGTGAACCATAACCACTTCTCGTAGCAACTGGTGCTGTAACTAAAACTAACGGTTTATCACTCATATTATCTCCTGTGTTCCAAATAAGGTAAACCTTTTTCTCGGCTTCCATTTATCAAATACTCTGTCCATATCAGCTTTAAATCTCCTACACATTTCTCCAACTGATTGTCCGACTTTTGGATCCATTACAAATTCTCTTGCAAGTGCTCCACACCGTTCTCTTTCTTCTATTGATGTATCATACCATTCTTTAAGTCTATCCGCTACATCATCAAATCTACACCTGTCATCAAAAATGTATGGTGTTGGAACTGAACCTACAAGAGATCTATTTGAAGGCCAAACTGGCTTTACCCAATCTCCGTGAGTTAAATCTGGATTATTCTTCCACTTTCTATCATCGTGTAAAGAATGGATTTCACTATAATGTTTCTCTAATAACAATTCACCTTTCAATCTAAAACCACATTGGTCTTGTGGTCCACCTGTAACATTCAATATAGTTGGAGTTTCTGCCATATGAGATTCTGCAGGACTTAATCCAAATCCTTCATTAGATGAAATTAACATAGTAACATCTGCCATATTATAAAGAAAATTCATATGTTTATTATCTAACTTATCTTCCGAAAAGAAAACTTTATAATCAGAACACACAGCAGAAACAAGTGCAGGTAAATCAGTTCCATTTTCATCAATAGGCTGAGTGTGCATAACTAATGCACATTTGTCTGCATCTTCTTTTGGTAACATATCACAAAATGTTTTATAAGCTAATACTACATCACCTGGTACTTTTCTACGAATATTTCTACTATTCCACAAAACAATAAAATTTATATCCATATCCTTAAGTGCATTATTTCTAAAATTTTCAAACTCATCCCACTCATCGTGTAACTCTGAAATTTTGTAAAACTGGGTATCATTTATTCCGTGTGGAATATAAGTACAATCCCAATCTGTTCTTGGTTTCTTTACTGCACAATTATTAACTATGTTCCAAGTTTGTTTAGATAAATTCATAATCAAATCACATGACTCATAAAAGAATTCATTATATCTTGGATACGGTAAATCATCCCATACATTATAATAAAAAATAGGCATCTGCTGCCTAATTTCATGTTCCATTTGATACAACCAACCCCAAAATCTTGGGTCGGTGTAATGTAGAATTGCATCTGGTTTTTCTTCCGCAATTATATCTCGTGCAAGTTCTTGATTGCCATAACCACTAACAGGAAATATCTTCAAATAAGCATCTTTTATTCCTGTGTCTTTTTGGAGTTCTTCACTTAAATCAACAAGCTTGCCTTCTTCTGGATGATTTATAGCCCCACCGACCTGAAACCAATCGTAATGATCTAATGTTCCAAATACAACCTCTCGTGAAACTGTTCCAACTCCAGATGACATTCTTAAATCATCTGACATCAACAAAATTTTCCGTTTTGCCATAAAAACCTCTTTATTTAATCAATTAATAACTGTTTAGTATCTTCTTTTTTAGGTTCATCCTTGAGTAGATGTTTTTCAATTCTAATCAATACTCTAAGTATATTATTTAATAATCTCTCAACATTTTTATTGTTTGTCATACTTCCAGTATTCTTCATAGCTCCATCCATTTCAATTAAAACCTACTGCCACTAGCTGTCAAATTATCATATTCGTGAATTTTCTCTCTATACTCTTTGTCTTTAACATATAAATCCATAGTTCTATTGACAAGTTTTTGGAGAGTAAATTCATATGTTAGCCCAACAGATTTAAAGTTCTTATATAACTCTTCTAAAACCTTAACCGTAGTTAGCTTAGTAATATCCATATTTTAAGTCTCCGATATATACATATATATCTATTTAATCCATTATTACAACTTTTTTATTCATTCGCTTAGCATGTCCAACTGTATTCATAGTTCCCCTAGATTCCTCTCCCGTTGGAATGAATGCAACAATAACATCACTATATTCTGCTATCTGTTTGTTTCTTGTAAAAAAATTACTTACATAATACCGTTTTCCATAATTTTTCTCGTTCAATACACAATGCATATTATAAGAATAATGAGCTGGTGGAAATTCTCTATATGTAACTCCAAATTCAAGTGCAAACTTCTTAGCGTAACCATCTGCTCCTAATGGTTGACCACCACTCACAACTTCTACCTCGTCTCCAAACTTTTCCTTTAAGTCGAAGATGAAATCCTTTATCTTTCTTTTATTAGTATATTTTCTACTGCCTACTATGCCGACTTTCTTCATAATCATTCCTCTTCTGAACTTTTTTGGATGGTTTCGGTGATATTGAAAATTTAGCAGCTTTATAAAATTCTTCCAAGCCGTTCAACAAATCATCTACATCATTTTCAGCATAGATATACTGAAATCTAAAATTGTGTTTTGGATCGGCATCCCAAGAATTTACAATATTAAACCACGTAAATTCATTATACGTTTGAGTATTGGCTGGTTTAATCTTTGTTTTATAATGTAAACTCCCTTCCCACTTCTTTATAAATTTTTTCAAAATATCGTGTGAAATATCTTTGTCTTCTTCATACCACAGGTATAACATAAATGGAAAATGTAAATCGTCCCAAATTGAACTTATCTTATTCATAACGTCTTCTTCTTTTTCAGTTCCAATAAAATCTGATAATTTCAATCTGACAGATAATTTCACGTGACTATTGAAGTTTCGATACATAACTATCTCCTATTATAATTCGCATCACATAACTCTGGCATTTCTCTAAACTCACAAAACCTACAATTTTTCTTAGATGCTTCTTTTCTATAAATATGTTCCATATTATATTGTCCATCGTCAGTAAAACACTCTTTAATAAATTCACTTAATCTCAATGATACCTTATTTAAACTTGGAGTTCCACTTGCTGGTGAAAATTGTTGAACTCTTTTTTGTGGAAAAGATACATTCTCATATAATTTTCTCTTTACTATAAAAAACTCCACATCAATTCTATTAATAGGAAAATCAAATTGTTTTGAATAAAACTGTTTGTATAATAATAATTGATCTGTTTTGTTCCTATCTTTTTTTATATATTTATTCCACCCCATAGTAGAAGTTTTTATATCATAAATTTTCAATCTACTTTCAGTTGAATCAAATAAAATTAAATCTATAAACCCTCTAAATCTTATATTTCCAGGCAAATCATAATTAATAGCTATTTCTGTTCCAAGTAATTCATAACCCCTTTTTTGAAAATACTGCCCCCTACGGCTAACAAACCATTTTAAAAAGGATATTCCATCTGAATAAAATTCTGCCATATCTTGTCTATTACAACATTCTTCTCCAGACTCCTCTTTAATTTTCAAAAAATTCACCTTCATTCTATCTTCTAACATAGACTCTAAATTTAAACTGTCTGCTTTCTTTGCAGTTTCTGTATACATAACAGTAAGATATTTCTGTAATACTTCATGCATACTTGTTCCAAATAAAGTATGTATATTTCCAGCAAACTCCCTGCGCTCATCTATGTAATTCAGTTTCCATCGATAAGGACATGCAGCCCATTGTGAAAATTGGCTATATGATATTACTTTCCCCATTTTCCGTTTCTAACTACTCTTGCCATAATACTATAATTTGTTAAATCTTGAAATGAATCCTTCACAGATTCCGTAACTCCTTCTCTATCTGACTTCACAGTTAAATTTATTAATCTATTAACCTTATCATTTATTCGTACTACCAACCCAGTTGTAGACAATTTAACATCTTCTTCATTTTCTAATGTAGTACCCATTGCAATATTTGAAGGACCGTAATCATATTGTTTTTTACAAAACAAGTCGTAATCCTCCTGTTGTAATCTCTTAAACTCACGAGTCATTATTGGATAATGTAATTCCAAATGTTCTGCTGGACTTAAATTTTCCTTTTTGACTTTCTTTTTCGGATAAGATTTCTTCTTACTACTTTCTTTTATAACTTTCACTATTTACTCCTTTTTAAAAACAAAAATTGGCTCATATTTATATCCAGCTCCCATAACTGAAGATAAAGTTAATTGGAGAGTTTCTTCTTGTTTAAATCCTAATTCTTTAGAAATTTTAACAGTTGCATCTTCTATAAATTTATACTTAGGTGTATTTGCGATATTATATAACATATAACCACCTTTTTTTAATCCATAATAACAATTCTCTATAGTCTTTCTTAAAAATCCATTCTCCCACTTATCTTCTGATGGATACTTAATATAACTTTGTGTGAGCTCATCGGAATACTTTTCCGTATCGAAATAAGGTGGTGAAGTAAAACATAAATCGAGTGATTCTTTTTCAGAAACAAAATCTTCACTTCCTTTCATATAAATATCAACTTTCTTATTTAGATATGTAAAATCTTTTTTCATTTCTAATAACCCATTATATGTCCTCGTGGCAGGTTCAGTTCCAATATAATGTTTAGTATTTGATGATGCTAAAAACCCCAATAACCGTCCGCCCCAACCACTTGACATATCTCTTATAACTCCACCACCACCATACTTCTCATATATTAGTTTGGCTGCTGTTGGTCTAAAATTAGATACTGATTGAGTGCCTGTATATATTTTAAGTGATTGTCGTAACCTATTTTCACGAAATATATTTCTTTCCACTTCTTCCTCTTCATCATTACCATGTTTCATTTGCCACTTCCAGGCCTTCCTAATTGTAGATTTAAATTTATCATCATCATTAAAAGTTTCCATTGGTGATTTCATTGCGTCACCACATCTAATTTCCCAAAAAAATGGAAAATATGACCAAGCTAATCTTAAACAGTGCATAGTCTGAATAATTTGATTATCTATAAAAATAGTATTAACATCAAACTTCCTAAGTTTCTTCATGTGTTGATGCTTTTCTTGTTCTGTTATACTGTAATGTGGGAATCCATGCCTTCGATAATAATCAAAGATTACTTCAACACCATAATCTATATTTATAGTATTTATATTATTTGTAACCTTATAAAATTCTAAATCTTCTTTATCATACTCTGTAAATTTAGATAGAACTTCATAATCAACTTGTTTCATCTCAAATGTAAAGTTTCAATTTGTCTTGGATCAGTTCCATAACTTTCAAGAAGAGAATATAACTCAGCCTTTCCCTGTTCGGTCATATAATATCTATCAACATATTCTTCTGATTCTAAATTACTGACGCTAAAATGTTTTGAAACTAATTCAAGCAACCACTGTGGATATTCCATCTCTTTTCTCCCTTTAACATAACGAAGCCACTGCTTCCCTTTTGGTAAAATATCAATATACAATCTATATAAATCTTTTGGTGATATTGGATATTTCTGAATTTCATTTACAAAATCTACCCATTCCACCTTCATAGATAAGAAACGATTTATCATATAATTTGACCAAGTTTTCTTATCTCCTTCTGTTAGAAATTCCCAATAATTTTTATTCTGAATCTCCGTCAGATTTTTTAGGTGATGAAACAGATTCTTGCTTTTTATCTTCTTTTTTTGGTTTATCTTCCTTCGGTTCTGGTTTTTTCTTGTAATCGGTTTCATAAAATCCTGTTCCTTTAAATATAACTGCGGGTTTTGAAATTTTCCTTCTCATTTCAGTTACCACTCTTTCAATACTATAAAATGGTAAACTTTTTAACTCTACACAATCAGGGCAGTCTGGAGCCTTATCATCTACTTTCTGTAAAACTTCTTCTTCGTGTCCACAATTAGGACAAACATACTCATAAATCGGCATCCTCAGTCTCCACTAGATTTTTATATATCTCCATAATTTCTCCACAACTACCACAAGAATAAACTTGAACTGGAACTACAGCTTCTTGTCCTGTCGGTGACATTATTGGCGATATTCTCTTAATAATATATGTAAGAAGAAATACATTGTTATTGCACTTTTTACATTCCAAAGTCTCTGCCTTAGATATATCTACATTAACTTCAGAGTTTGATGATTGTGTTAATTTCTGCATTATTTTATTACCTCATCTCTTAAATTATTTAATCATATCAGCAATGGTATCCGCAACCAAATCTGACTTCTCATCATCTATTGCATGTAAATCTGCCAAATAATGTCCAAACAAATGTCGTGCTTGATAAATCTCTTCACATTCTAAATTATTTATTCTAACCTCATTAGGAGGTGCTGTATAATCACATGGGTCTGTCAATAATGCTTTTCGTATTATTTTTGGTTTCGGTATATCATACATTTCAAATAACCGTTCAAATTCATTTTTTACTGTTTGATAATTACTCATTGCATTCCTCTATATAATTTCATCTACTAATCCATATTCAAGACACTTTTTGGCATCCCAAAGTAAATCATGTTTCAATATTTCATCTAATTCTTCTGTTGGAACTTTAGTATGTTCTGTATATACAGTTCTAATAGTTTCCATCATCAAATCTAAATTCTTTTTCTCATCCTCTATTTCAGAATACTTTCCCCACAATTGTGAAGATAATTGATGAATTAACATATATGAATTTTTACTCATAAATCTTTTCTTGCCTACTACTGAAAGAAATGTAGCTGCACTTGCACAAAATCCATCTACAAAAGTGTATACAGGAACATTACATCTTGAAATTGTATCCATAGATGCAATACCAGCAGTGATTGAACCTCCACCTGAATTTATAAATAATCTAATTGGTGGTGGATCAATTTCTAATACATTAGATACTGTAAGATGTTTTGCTTCTAATTCACTAAGTTTGTGATTTAATTCAACTACCGTTTCTCTATTCACTCCAGAATAATAATATATTTTATTTTCATAAACTGAAATATGTTTTTCTTCACCTGGTTTTACATTTTTCTTTGGTGCCGGATTTTTTTCTCCCCAATATTCTTTCATTTTATTGCTCCTAATAGTTCTATAATCATAGCCATAGCATTAATCTCTTTATCCACAACTTGTGCATCTGATAATTCATACCTGGCAATTATTAAAATACATTCTGCTACATGACCCTTACCATATTCATCTACCTTATCATATAACAACCTAAATAAATCTGCAAAATCTTTAACTTGATTGTCTGCTAACAATTGTCTTGTATTTCTAAAAGCGTTCTTCTTATCTTGTGTCTTTAATATTTCAAGTACTTTTAATTTATAATCCCTCTCTAACAAACTCTCTTTATCTATCTTAACAACTCCATCTACTACCTGTCGTTGAGCAGAATTAATTACTCTACGAATATCTGGATAACCTGAATCAATCACCAATTTCAAATCCTCAAGTTCATATCCTACACTTTCTTCTCCCAGAATTTCTACCAATCTTTTCGCAACATCTGGTTTAGATGGTGGTGTTGTCTGAAACAACTGACACCTACTCTGAATGGGATCAATAATTCTCTCAACAAAATTACAAGTTAAAATGAACCTACAGTGTCTACTAAATGTTTCCATTAAGTTCCTTAGTGCAGCTTGTGCATTAGGAGTTATATAATCACACTCATCAAGAATTACAATCTTCAATTCTTTAAACCCAAGTGTTGACGCAAACATCTTTACTTTATTTCTGATTGTATCTACATTATTTTCATCACTCGCATTAATATAAATAGAATCACATTCAATATGATTAACAAGTATTTTAGCAATAGTGGTTTTGCCTGTACCTGGTTTTCCATAAAACAAAAGATGTGGTAAGTCACCATTCTTAAGATACAAAGACACCTTACTCTTAAGATGCTCGTTCCCAATATAAGTATCTAAAGTGGAAGGTCGATACTTTTCAACCCACAAATAATGGGATAATTTATCAGTCATTCCTCTTTCTCCAAATCCACGTTGGTTCTCCAAATAACCCCGCTCTATCAGGCAATATATATTCGGGTTTTCTATTGGCTACTTCTGTTACTTTTGCAGTCCCAACTCCAATACAATTGGGTCTTTTTGCCATCTCATAACCTATACAATCGTCATATTGACTGTCAGGAAATGTATCTAAAAAATCATTCATTGGATCACAAATAGACAACCATCCTTTTTTTCTACCTTTACTGGCTGCATTTACATCACTGATATTGACTAATAAATATCCACCTGGCTTCAAAGTTTTCCAAATATTTTTTAATGCTTTATGTAAAAACAATTCATTCCAACTTTCTATATCTTTATACCTAACCCAACTCTGAGTTTTATCATAACTGTATCTCTCAACATTAAAATATGGTGGACTTGTGAATACTAAATCAAAGAAACTTTCATATTTACTCAAATCTACATCCTCTGCTGGTTCACACATAAAATCTGACTTTTTAGGTTCTTCAAAAAATCCTAAATGTTTATTGTAAAACTCGGCCTGTTCTTCGTATATAGGATGGTTCTCTTCTCTCGGGTCAATACCAAGATAATACTTCCCAGTATTAGATGCGTAAAATCCAGCCAACCTATCTCCCCAACCCATACTAAAATCAAGAATATTTCTTGCTTCATAAAAATCATAAATTGCCTTGGCAACATTTGGTTTGAACTGAGAACAGATATACTTACGAAGTGCAATACAAGACCTTAAAGTTCCTCTACTTACTTTTTCTACTTCCAATGTAAAAAGTGATCCTAACAATGTGTACATAAACTTCGGATTGTTCCAAGTTCTAAGAGGTCCTGGTGAAATTGTACCATCAACAGACCATCTATTTTCTTGTTGAAAATAATTACTCGCACTATTTCCAGTGTTGATTCGCCTAACTATCTTATTACCAAGAGGCCATTTATAATCAGACCTAGCAAACCACTCACTTTCAATTGTAACATCATACCAATGAGTTGCTTTCAATTTCATGAAATCATTGTAAGCCTGTTTTTTAGATATTACTTGATACGGTGGTTCATAGTCAGCCAAAATTTCTACAAGTGAATCTTGTATGTCGTGTCTCTCGAAATTCTTTTTTATATAATTCCACTCTTCTTCATCAATATAAATGTAAGGCTCCATATTTCTAAATTTATCGAAATATGTTAAATACATTAAACTGGATCCTGAATCGCCACCAAATAATAAGTTACATCATAATCATCGACTTTGAAATTTATTCGAGATAGTCCCTGGTCACTAACTTCAAAAGTTGCACTCTCACATTCCTTATTAGCTGAAAGAACTTCTCTAAAAAGGTCTGCATTAAAAAATATCGTATCTATTACATCATAAGTCTCTGTTGAAACCGGTAGTGTAACATGATTTGTATTAATTTCGGCATATCCAATCACAAGTTTTACACCAACATCATCTGTAAGAACAGCAAAATAATCTGTGTCTGGTAATGCATTCTTTCCTGCAATAAACTTGTTTATAAAAGTTGAATCCACTTTAATTTGAACTTGAAACTCAGGCAATTTTTTAAGATCGGGTGGTCTGTTTATAACAGACAAATCAGATAACATAAAATTAACTGAAGCATTGTCATCAGACACCTTTAAAGATACTACCTTATCTCCAGATTCTTTATGTTCTAATGTAATATTATCTGAGAGAACTCCCAGTAACCTAACCAATTGATCTGTATTGTATACTCCAAATTCGCTGTTACCAAAATTCCAATTTTCCAAAGTTAATTCGCCGAGTAAAGATTTATCTCCTGTTATAAATCTGGTCGACAATGTATTATCACTAATTTCCAATACAACTGAATTTACATTTCCACTCAAATGATATTTGTCAATGAATCTTGTAAATGTATTTTTATCCATAACCATTCTCCTTAATTATAACCATATATACATATATATTGGTTGGGGTTTCTAAAATCAAAAAAATCTTTCTATTGTTTGCTGTTTATCTACTGGGTCGCCCCATTTCAAACTTTTATAGAACATATCAATTTTTTTCTTTAACGATTGTTTATAAATTTTATTATAATCTATATTTTCTTTGATGAACTTTATAATTTCTGGTGGATCTTCATGCCCCCTATAAGCAACCACTTCAATTCCAAGTTCATTATTCTTCATATATGACCACCGAATTTTATCTCCGTTATTTATGAACATATATTTATCATCTCTTTTGTAATGTTTTAACAAATCATTATATCTGACTGCTGCTTTGACGTGAACTGGAGCTCCTTTCTTAAAGGTTGTGAGAATAGATCCGTTTTCTTCTCCTTTTCTAGCATACTTCCTAAGTCCTTTTACACCAGTTGGAGTTGCTATCTTATCTATATTCATTAATTTCATACTTTTCTTAAAATTAATAATTCTATCATCTATTTTATCTTTCGGTACATCTGCCAAAATATCTTCTAAAACATCAGATAATAATTTTCTAAGAGCGGGTGGAAAATTACTCCTAACTGTATCCAATCCCTTTACAAGAATTTTATTTACTTTAACTCCATTATCATTTATTATTCTCATCCCATATCGTTTCTTAGTAACAAACAATCCACTCTTAGCTATGACCTCTTGTTTAATTTGAAATCTGTGTGTGTCCAAATTACAAAAGTTTTTGGCGAAATGATTGTAAGAATCATTTATAAACTCCTGAACATTTTCTGCAACATCTAAAATTTTCTCTGAAATCATAACATCACTTTTAATACCGACAGTTGGATATTTTTTTTCTATTAATGGTAATGCTGGAGCAAAAATACTATCAGTATCTATATAAATTACATAGTCCTTAGATGTTCCAAGTTCTTTATTGTAATAGAAATTCACAATTTCCTTACTGTATTTAATAAGAGATTGGCCGGTTTCAGTTGTAGCAGCTGCATTATCTAAATCGTAAAACCTAAAAACGGGCAATCCCAATACTCCATACATAGAATTTAATAAAATCTTTTGTAAGTGTTGTCTCCGATTAAAATATAAATACTTTTCATTATCTTCTTTTTCTGCAAATTTTTTCATTAATTTTCGATATTCCACTCTCTGATCAAACCAAGTTTCTAATAATGCTGGTATCAATCCTCTCTTGTCTGTTCTGTAAAGAATTCCATTCGTAGAAATTGAAATCTTATTGTCATCTAAATATTTTTTTAATTTAGATTCACTTGTACTTCCTTTTAATTTACCATCTTTAGTATGTGCTGTATATGTTTTTTTCTCACCCCTAATAAATTGTTTAGCATTCCACCCTTTCACTTTACCAATTTTAGTTTCTGGAGATATATTCAAACTCATAATTGTAGATGGATACATTGAAGTAACATCTAAATCATAAATCCAATCGTGTTTTCCTTTCTGTGGCTCTTGTACATAAGCACCAACAAACTTAACCCCTGTATCCATTTTTTCTCTGCCCTTTGGATCTTTATTTGGTGCTACGATATCCAATCTTTTAAGATAAGTTAAAATCGCCCCTTCCAAATATCGACTACTATGATAAATGTCTTCATACGGACAGTGCCCCATATGACATATACCTCTACAAATTTCTATAAAATCTAACTTATCATCTAACTTCTTAATAATTTCAACATCATTAATATTATATTCAACAAACTTCTTTAAATCATTTTCATATAAATCATTTAATGTTCCAGAATATGGAATTTTCTTTACACCAACTTCGTTCTCACCTATATCATCTAATCTATAGGAAGGTTTTCCTCCAAATGTAAACTTCTTATAAAGACTTAAATAATCAAGACACGATACTCCTGCTATCAAATATCTATTTTTATACTTACTCCAATGTACCTCTCTTATAGGAGATAATAAATTTGCAAATTCATTTCCAAGAACTTGAATTGCTCTATTATAAAGATATGGAATATCAAAAAAATCTATATTCCATCCAGAAAGAATTGTAGGAGATACTTCAAGGTATTTTCTAAAAAACCCAGATAATAATTCTTCTTCAGTTTTAAATGTTTCTATAATTCTATTTTCTTGAACATCTATATTTAATTTATTGTCTGGATCTAATACAAAACAACTATATTCATCCATAATTTTATCATAAAATGCTATTGAAGTAATCTTGTTTTCCGCCTTACTAACATTTGGAAACCCCTCTGTAACTTCAACTTCTATATCTATAAAAGCAACTCTATGTCCTTCTGAAACTTCATCCGAATCTGTATATATATCTACTAACGCCCTTATCTCTGCATTAACATCACTCTCGTGAAGTCCTGGCTGGTCATTATCCCACTTATAAACTTTATTTAATCTATCACCATATAATGAAACATATCTTCCATTTGAATTTTTCACATAAGCATACCTCTTGTGTGGCAAAACAAGATAGCCTTTTTTATCATCCCAAATATGTATTTTTTTTCTGAAATTATCGAAATAAATATTCTGATACATCTATAACCTAAATATAGATTAAAAAATGAAACACAGGGGAAATATTTCTACTTCCCCTGTTACATTTCATTTCTTTTTGCTTGTTAGAAATTTACAGTAATACCTGCATTAAAGTATCTTGGTATTCCAAGAAATACTTCTGCGTTATGAGCTGCGTGAGTTTTATCTCCGTAACTATTGTATTGACTGTGATCTACTGCATCCTGCACATATACAGCATCTAATGCGTTAAACATATGAGCAAATGCCTGTAGATTCAACCCACCGATTTTTGGCAAATCGTATGTAGCATGTAAGTCCATCCTAGAAAATCCAGGTGCCTGCCATACTTGTTCTCTATCAGCGTCTGCGTCTGAACCATCATACTCTCTTGCATTAGGACTCCAATCTGCATAATTGTCATCATACACATTGAACGAAGATTGCAATCTAAGTCCTTTTATTGGTGTTACTGTAACACCTACAACATAAGCTGTCTGAGGCATATCACCTACAAACAAACCATCAAGTGCGTAAGAATATGGAGTGGTTGTCTGTCCAACAACCTGACCTTGTTCATTATACTCATCTTCCTGATAATTACCATCTGCATCACCAACAAAAGTCCAGTTTCCAAGACTTACTGCGGCATCCAAACGAACCATATTGGTAACATTAGTAGATGCCTCTACTTCAACACCTTTATGATTCTGGTTTATACCAGATAAGAAGATAACATCAGTATCACCTGAACTACCTTGTCCACTCGTTACAGCTTTGGTAAGGTTTCTATCTTTCCAATCTGTATTGTATGCACTGACTTTAACTGCCAGATTTCTAGCACTGTAATTCACTCCAGCTTCTGAACTGACAAACTGTTCATTTGCCGGGTCTGAAGCAACTGTTCCATCAAAGTAAATCACGTTATCCATAATAGGTGGTTTTTCCACAATACCGAAGTTACCGAAAACACTAACGTTATCTGCAACATCATACATTGCTCCACCTTTGAACTGAGTAGTAATAATAGGATCACCGTGATCTATAACTTCATCTGCAACAGTGAAATGGTCTTGGTAAGTATAAGCAATGCTCGATACTCCACCCATACCATATGCTGAAAGTGGACCTGAGGAATATGATCCTTGTAAGAATCCACCTAACCAATCAACTGTAGTTTCATTGTGATAAGCAATAATATCACCTAACTCAACATTTTTACCATCAGGTGCATTATCATCAGCAAAATCCACATAGAAATCACCACCAAGTAAATCACGAACTTCACGTGCATGTTCTATACCTGCAGTACGCCAATCTATACCCGCCTGTAATTTAAGTGCATCACTTAAATCTAAGTTGAGTTTAGAAATAACACCAATCGTATTTTGACGATTAATACTGTTCCTCAAAATACCTACTGATTGACCAGATTCTCTACTAATAGCTCTCTTATCAACATATACTACTGAATCTGTGCCAGAGTTCATAGCAACAAGAGCATTCCAATCACGAGTCCAGGGACCACGACCATAATAGAACTTATAATCATCATCACCTAAGTTACCATCAGCATCTAAGGTAGGAATCCTACCATAAGTACCAGTTCCACCTCCTGAACCACCACTCCAATAAAAGACTGAACTCAGTCTTGTTTTGTCATTGATAGTTAAGAAATGGTTAAGGTTAACCAATGGTTTGTGAAAGAAGTTCTCTCTTTCATTTAGATAGTTAGGATCGTGTCTAGCAACTGTATTGGCTCCATACATATACCAATATTGTTTACCCTCATAAGACGGGTCAATTGGTGACCAGTTCTGGTTAAATGTTCGTCCAACATCTTTGAACTGACCATCTTCACCAAGAGCTGTAGCGTCATATCCTTCTACACTTTCAGCAAACTCGGCATCGTATGCGCCAAGATTCTGTTTGTATAGATTCTGACCATGACGTTGTGGTGCACCGACTGCATATAATTCGAATCGGTTCTTTTCATTCAGTGCGTAACTTGCACCAAAGTAATATGCCCAAGCATCTGTCCACGTCTTGTCTATGACACCATCACCTGTCTTTCTAACACCAGTAAAACTGAAAGCGAACTTGTCCGCTACCAACCCAGTGTTGTAATTGAAAGTTGATTTCAGGAATCCACCTGCTCCAACTTCCTGTTTGTATTTACCACCCTTTTCAAGAGCAGCAGGATCTGTTATGATGTTCATAGTTCCACCAATAGAAGGTGCAGCTAAATTAACAGCACTTAATCCACGTTGCATCTGGATGGATTGTGCAACATCTGCTACACCATCCCAGTTAGACCAATAGACCCAACCATTTTCCATATCATTCTGTGGAACTCCGTTAATCATTACCGCAATATTCCGTTGGTTAAACCCACGAACATTGATACGTGCATCTCCTGCTCCACCACCCTGTTGAGTTGCATATACACTCGGAGTAAGATTAAGAGACATTGGTAAGTCTTGTGAACCAAGACGAAATTCAATCTCTTCCTTTCCTACCGTAGTATAAGCAACAGGTGTTTTTTCATCTGCCCTCGAAGCCAAAACCTCAAGTGCAGACATCTCTAATGCAGATACTGAAAGGGAGAAGTCTACGGCACTTACCGCTTTCCCCTCCGCTACATCAACCTCTACTGAAAGAGATGCATATCCAATTGAAGAAGCTGTAAGTGTATAAGAACCTGCATCTACCTTGATAGAATAAGCACCATCTGCGTCTGCAGCGGCACCCAAATCAGTTCCTTCTACTACAACATTAGCTCCAACTAGGGGTTTACTCGTTTCTGCATCGGTAACTGTTCCCGCAACTGATTGTCCCCAAAGAACAATCGGCATAAAAAACACCGCCAATGTAGAAATTAAGTTACGATTCTTCATAATCGTCTCCTTCATTGTTTTATTGAAATGACGCATTTTTCAACAGGTGCGTCAACTGCCTGTTTTTCCCACGATATTTCTAAATTTCACATACATCATTATTACAAAATTTTTCAACCACTGCCTCACTTCCCTTAATCTGTCTAAAAGATAAATATTTAAGTTTTGACATCATCGTGTCATATTTTTTCTTGTCCACTTCTTCATATGGCATTTGTGCATAAGCCCCTCCATTCCTTCTCGGTAATAGAGAAATCCCCTTTAATTGATACTGATAAATATCCAAAACATGAGACAAGTCTCTTTTCTCTGTTTCTGGATCAAAAGTAACAGTACAACTAACTTGATTGTCTGCCCAATACTTTTGCATAAAAGCTGCCAAACTAAATTGTTCCCATACTGATAATTCCTTAGAAGTTCTTATTCCTTTACCAACATCGACTGGAACTTCCACCACTACCGTAGTATCCTCTGAACCAAATGCTGGTTCTATCTTATATCCAGAGGCCTCAAGTGGTTTAAGTAAAGGACTGTATTTTGATAATCTTATTCGTCTAATATATAATCTACTTTCTGGATAATGTAGTCCTGGAGTAGCACCTGCTAATAGTGAAACAGTACCACTTGGTTTTACGGAAGTAGTCTTAATAGAACGGGGGGTTGCGAACCACTCACTATAAACCTTGTCCCAATCTTGAATTACATTATATCCATCCATTAACCACGTTTTCAGTTCATCTATTCCTTTGTAAGTTATAAATTGTGCAATACCACTAACACTACAACCAATTCTACGATTTCTTAACATAACACGATTAGTTTCTGGCCAATGAGTCTTTCCGAGTGTTACTGTCTTAGCATACAAATAGGCATATTTAAGTGTTCTTTTAAACTCTTCCAAATTTTCATGACGAAACGGAAATGTTTCTACAAGACAACATAACTCATATGACTCTAATGTCTGTTCTAAACACGGATTGCCACCTGCTGCTCGTGTATCATAACCATTTGGTTCATCACACATTCTACCATAACTTCTCATATTTTCTAACCATGCAAACCCAGGTTCACCGTTGTCTGTAATTCTTTTACAAGACTCTGTATAATCCATTCCAAGTTCTGCAAATACTGAATTATTAGAAGTCCAACCATATTGTTCTCTATGTGGATTCTTTTTATAGTTTTTGAGATTTAGATACTCTTCATCACTTGGATCACCAAATACAATCTCTGCTGTTCTACGAACATTGCCCGCAACTACACATTTACCTACAAGATTCATAATATCAACAATAACCGTAGAACTAATTGGAGATCCAACGTTTTCATCAAGAACCTTTCTTATACCTGTGTGTGACTCTTCTAATGGTTTGTGGCCACTTGAAAGACCACCAAAACCTTTAATTGGTTCTCCCTCTTTTCTTATTTTATTATAATTAAACTTTATAGGTGATGTTCCATGAAAATAACTCTCTAACAATAACCTTAAAGATTCTATCCAACCCTCCCGAGTGTCTGGAATTACATATAATTCTGAATTTCTATTTTTATTGGGGCCTTTAATTAGGATTTGATTTGCACCTTTTGTATCAAACCCAACTCCTACCCCCAACATTGATGCGTCCATCAAAAAACAAAATGGTTTTGCATAATCGTCTTTAATAGTAGATGTGGATACAAATGCACAATTGTTCAGTGCTGCATAAAGACCTTTTTCTTCTGTAAGTGGAGTTCCCATTGCCCAAAGACCTCGGCCGGGTGGTAAAAACTTCATATTGAATATCTTATCATACATTTCTTGAGCTGACCGCTGTGCTTGCCAAGGATTCCAACCAAGTTGATGAGAATCAATCCAATTCATTTGCATTGAGTAAGTGCCCTCTACAACCCTTTGAACAGTTTCCCACCATTGCTCGTTTTTTCCATCTTCCTTGATGCGAGAATAAGTTCTCATATAAACTAATTCTCCGAGTCCGTTAAATCCAAATGGGGGTCTTTTTCGCTTGTATTTATCTATGAAATTATCTGATAACTTGAATTTTTCCATATAAACTATCCCTCTTCAAATAAAATTAATTTTAGTACAACATTCATTCCAATACATCCATAAGTATAATATATATTGCATTCTATTACTCAAATCCATCAACTTTATTCATATCATCATATTTTTTTGATAACATTTTTCTTTCATATTCTTTTGAATTGTCCATTTTACCTTGTGCTATCTTTCCACCTTTAGTAGTCTCTTCATAAACTTGAATATTACCTATATTAGTATTAACTGTAGATGGAAATGTAATTCCATCTGGTCCAAACCGATTTTTAATCACATGAAACCTGCCTGTATTCGAAATTTTATCTTCAACTTTCCTACTCATACTCATTACAAAATCTGCAATCATAACTTTTGCGTAAGCCTCAGCAACTTTTGTTGCATCTATAATATGTTCCTCAAGTGCACTTCTGTTGGCTTGTGATGCTGTCCAAATTGGAACGTCAAACTCACCAGCCAGTCCTCTTAACTCCTCATATACATTTTCTAAAACAAATCTCCTTTCACTTCCCACTCCAACCAAAATATCTGCATAATCTACTATTACTAAATCAGGTTTAATTCCTTGTATTTCTGATTGTTTAAGATGAGATGAAAGAGTCTGAACTGAAGCTGATTTTGTTGGATAATATTTTATTAACAATTTTCCTTCCAACTCACTTATTATTTTTTCAACTTTTTCTTTATGAAATTTTATATTAGTAGTAGTAACTCCACTAAAAACAGTATCATATCGTAATCCAACATAAGCCTGATTCAATTCTAATGTATAATGGATTACTGACAATCCATCTCTAACTGCCCCTGCCGCAATAGACTGTAAACACCAAGTTTTACCAATTCCCGCTGGTGCAACAATAACTCCCAATTCTCCTGTACCTAATCCACCATCCATAATTTCATTTACAACATCCCACGGCGACTTTATAGTTTCCCTTGCATTTTTAGTAAGTCTTTCTTCTATTCCAATAATATAATCGTGTCCTAAATTTCTTTCTGCACCAGATCTCATCGCGTCATCTATCAATTTTTTGATTCCATCATAATCCTTAATTTCCAATAAGTCAACTGACTGTACAATGGCATTTTTCAAGACCTGGTTCTTACAAAAATTGAGAGTTTCTTCTTTTATGAACTCTAAGTCAGGAGATTCAATATTTCGCCAAGCTTCCTTCAGATTTTCTACAACTCCCGCTTTCAATATATCATTTTCAATTTCATCTATCTTAACTTTCAATACTTCCAATGTAGCATTGGTTTTATATTCCATAAAATACGAAACGATTGTATCTACTATCCATCTATTGGCATCTGACTCAAAGTATATTGGCTTTAAAATATCTAATACTGTTTGTGTAAAAACAGGATCTTCTAATAGAGAAGCTATAACTTTCATTTGAAAAGTAGGACCAAAGCTAGTTAAATTCTCACTCATAGTATAAATTTACTCTCCATATAATTCTTTTCTATTTTTTTCCCGTGTCTCCTTCAACTTCCTCTGTCTATATCGGTCTCGGGCTTTCCTCAGAATTTTTTCTTTGTTGCGTTCATAATGCTCCATCTGCCATCTCCTTTGAGCATCTTGTTGTTCTTCTTCTGTAAAATATTTTCGTTTTCTACCCATTTGTCATTTCAGCGTATCTATTCAACTGAGTCCAAGTTGTCAATAACCAACTATTAAGATTTGGAAATGTAGAAAATAATCTATCCTCGATAAACATTTTTTCAAATTGCATCTTGGCAGTTGGTGGTATTGATTTATTAACATTTGTGCTAATTTTTAGTTTTGCATTGGCTGATATATCAACTTCTTTCAGTTGCATTAATTTATAATTTCTATTTATAACATCGTCTTCAAGTACAACCTCGTTATTTCTTGCATAATCTTTTAACTCATCTATATCTATCTCTTTGTTTTCTAAAAGAAGTGGAAATTTTTTAATAATGGTTTTTAATCCAAATCCCTTTATCCCAGAAATATTATCCGACTTATCACCATCTAAAACTCTATACATAATAAAATTAGACGATGCAATTTCGTATTCTTCTTTTACACTTTCTGGAGTATATAACTTTTTCTTGGTTGGACTCCAAACTGAAACTCGATCATCAACGAGTTGTAAAAAATCTTTATCGGTAGACATTATTGTAACCTTACTCTCTGTGAGCACTTGTTCTGTAATATACGCAATAACATCGTCAGCTTCTACGCTGTCTACCGACAAGACTGTTAGAGGCAATTTTTCAAGGTATTCCACACATCTACTCAACTGCATTAACATAGAATGGCGTTCGTCTTCCATAGAACTAAAATCATATGATCTATTCAAACGAACTTTAGTTTTTCGTTTTTGCTTATATTCTGGATAAATTTTTCGGCGACGAGTAGAACCACCTTTACCGTCAAAAATAACAATACAACGGGTGGGTCCAAGCATCTTTATAGAGTAACCGATTGATTTGAGAAAACCAACTATTCCACCAACATGAACTCCATCATCATTGGTAGTTGGTATAACACTGAATACTCGTATAAAAGTATTCAGGCCATCTATTATCAATACCTTATCATTTGGCTTGCCTACATCTACATCGCCGCCGTGTTTCTTTATTTCTTCAAGAATAGATAAATATCGTTCATTACTCATCAGACTCCTCTGAGATTGTAATTTCGTCAATTCCAAAGTTCTTGTCATATTTCAAAATTGCTTTGTCGCAAATCAAATCATAACAATGAGATTTAAATCCCTCGTCTTCCAGCTGTTCTGACCAATCCTTAGACTGAAACTTTAATTCTTCTCCTTCATGGTTTTCCATAGAATACCATGCTCCACTTTGTTTCACTAATTTATGGTCTTTTAACACCTGTAACCAACTTCCATCATTATCTAGTCCACTTTCAAAGTAAAGATTGAAATCGGCATGTCTCATTGGGGGTCCAAGTCTGTTCTTAATGACCTGAGCTCTCATTTTAATACCAACTGTGTTCTTTTTAGAATCTTTGATTTGACCGAGATTTTTTAATCTGATACGAGTGGAAGCGTGAAATGGTAATGCCTTACCACCACTTGTTGTCCAAGGATCACCAAACATTACTCCAAGTCTGGTTCTGAGTTGATTTGTAAAGATAAGGGCAACTCTCTGTTTTCCTATCATCTGAGTAATCTTTCTCATAGCTTTACTTGTGATAATAGCTTTATCAGTCGCCCAACCTTCTTTATCAAAATCGCCGTCTAATTCACCTTTTGTAGAAGCTCCTGCTAAACTGTCAACCAAAATTGTTACAAGTCTATCTTTATCTGACTCACGAACTTTTGCAACTATTTCTACAATAGCCTCAAATACATCTTCAACTGTTTCCAAATGAAGATACAATAAGTTCTGAATTTCGATTCCAATTGCTTCGAGAAATTCTCTACTGACGGAAGTTTCTGTGTCAATATAAACAGCAACTCCACCTTTTCTCTGTGTTTCAGCTAAAATATGAGAACCGAGCAAAGATTTACCACTTGACTCCAATCCATTGATTTCAGTAATTCGGCCAACTGCAACTCCACCGTTAGGTTTGTTTGAAATAGCCAAATCCAACACAGTAGAACCTGTAGATACAAATTCCTTAATGTCTGTTGGAGTCGGGTCTGAGCCGTCTAGAAAATAAGCTACCTTATAATCTTTGAATTGGTTATTTAACTTTTCAGCGAGAACATCTGCCAATTCATCTCTGACTGACATATTACACTCCCCCTACTTATTAAATAATTCATCAAATGCTTCAGATGCATTTGTTACAGTTGTTGTCTGTTCCAAAGTGGCTTCTGTAGCTGAATCACTTTCTTTTGTAGTTGTCTCGTCATCAGAGGGACTTAACCAATTTTGTAAAACTTCTGCAAGTTCATCATAAGACTGTTCCTGATAGATTTCTGTGATGTTCTTTTGATTTTCAAGAATACTTTCAAATACTGCCTTATTTTCAGTTACAGGAGTTTGATTTGGTTTTACACGAATATTTGTTTTTGGAAATGAAGATCCAACTTCTTCAGCTGTCTTGAACTCTACTACTACATCACGACCATTTACGGGATCACTAATATCACCATAATCAGGGTCTGCTATAATACTTAAAAGTTCTTGATAAACTGTCTTACCAAAACCCCAGAATTTAACACCCTCTCCTTCTTCGCTTTTTACTACAACGGGAGCAAAAGTTCTCATCTTGGCTTCTAACTTTTTACCAAGTCTCCAATCTTCCCTATTTCCGGAAGATTTTAGTTTATCTGCGAACTCTTCAATCGGGTCTGGACGACCAAAACTGATAGGTGACAAATAACTCTTTCCGCCCAAGTCATAATGAAAAAATAACTCAATGAACGGAATTGATTTATTGTACTTATAAGGTACTATCCTTATTTGAGTTTTACCAGGCTGTGGTTTCCAAAGATTTGTTGTTCTGGTGTTTGTTGTTTGAAGTTGTTCTAATTTCTTACGAATTGCATCAATATCCATTTTTTATTCTCCTATACATTTCATTTATTAATTAGTAATGATGTAACCATCATTCTGTAATATATATCAGCCAGATTCTAAAACCATCCAAGTTTTTTTGTAAAAAAAAAGTAGCTCATCGTTTTCACGTCTGGTGGTATGGTGGAGACTGAAAATAACGAACTACTTTAAAATTTTGAAATTTTTGGGGGTGTGAAAATACCATTTCACATTGAGCCACTTTGATAGATTACTTCATATCTCGTTTCCGAAAGTTACTTCGATTCTCTCTCAATGCTATTAAACATCGTTGAGGCGAATACAATTTCTAACCGATTGCTTTAATCCTCAAAGAAGATTTATTCAGCCAGTTCTCAGGGAGATTTCCTTTCGGGTACTCCCAATGAAGCGAAAAAGTTGGTTTACTTTCTCAAGTAGTGTTGACTCAAACTCCCGCACGGACTGTCATCCTAAAAACACCAACATTTAGGTGCTGATTCTCTACCATAGAGGATTGGGATACATTACAAGCCTTTATCAAAACCTGTTGTTCAGTCAACCCCACAGAAAGGTGTACGGCCTTTCTGCTTTGCCAATTTCAAATGTCAAAAAACTGTTGTCTATTACTATAGACTGATATTATATATATAAACCAAAAACGCCAAAACGTGATTTTTTTTTAATCATTAAAAAAAGTTGTCCAGTGCATTTAAAGCTGTTACTAAGGCGTATGATAAAATTCCCCCGTATCCAAAATATAACCATTTGTTCTCATACCAACTTGCCTTAACTAACTTAGCTTTCTTTTCTGTAATAGTTAAATCTTCTTCTAACGATGCAACCTTCTGATTAAGTAAATCTATTTCTAAAGTTTTTAAGCTATCTGAAATAGATAGAGAATCGGCTCTAACTTGTAATTCTTGTATATTTTTGGCAAGTTCATCCGCCTGTTCTTTAGTTAAAGTTGTTTGGGAAAACCCAAATGATAATATTAAAACAATTATTAGTTTCTTCATTTCTTCTTCGCAAAATCCTTCAAAAACTTAGCAGCGTCTTTTATCTTCTTTCTCTTAATAGGGTTCTTAGCTTTAGCTTGTGCTTTCTTAACCCGTTTCAGTTCCTTATCAACCTTTTTAACTTGTTTCTCAAGTTCTTCTTTCTTAACATCTATTTTCTTAACTTTGGATTTTTTTATTGATGTTGCTTTAGAACTCAATCCCATCAAACCCAAAATTAAAGCAACCAACTTAGCTAAAGTTTCCACTATTAATTTCCCTCTAAATTTCTATCCCACGTATTAACATCTATTATTGAATAAATTCTTGTCGGTATTATATTTAATCCATCTTCATTTGTGAGAAGTAATGAATTTTTATATTCTTCCCAGGGTACTGAAAATGTCTTGTCAAGAATACCTTCGTTTAGTGATCTGATAACTTCATTAAGTGCATTTATTGTATAAAGAGTATTTGTCTGTTTCTTCCTATGTAGAGAAATTGTATCTTTAACATTTTCCATGAAATCATCTGAATACTCTATATTGTATGTGCAAATTAACTGATGATAATCTTTTTCATTTTGAAACACATAAATTTTGCTAAATACTATTTCATTACACTCAATAATTACATCAACTGTGTCGTGTAGTCTGTTTCTACGGGTGAAAGTACACAACAATTGTGTTTTAGTCATAATATTCTCCAACCATAAATTGAGTTCTCATAATAATTTATTCCACTCCTTAATAAACATCAAGCTTTCCTTTTCTATCCGTATACCACTTACGATATTTTGCTGGAGTTCCAATAGTGATTGGGTTATCACCTGTTGCAGTCGAAATAAGTTTTTCAAGACTGGCTTTTTGTTTGCTATCCCCCCACTCCAAATCTTTTTTAGATGCTCTACTCATTACAAATATTTCTTTAATCTTTGCATTATATATCAAAATTTCATTCCACCAAGAAGAACCTTTTCTGGATGGTGTTGAAAGATTTTTCTTTACTAATTTTTTATGTTTTTTCAACAAATTATTTGACAAAGTAATATAGGCAGTAATTATTTCATTTGCCCTTTTATTTAATACTTTTTTAACTTCCGCTTCATATTCTTTGATATTATCTGCACCACCACCATATTTTTTCATCAGTTTATCTTTTACTTCCCACTCATAATCTTGCCATTCATCACGGTCAGGTATCTTCTTTCTTTTTGCGGCGTTAAATGGCACCAGCTGTTTTTCCCTACCGAAAACTATTAGTGAAGATATCCATCTACGACCTGTTTTATCGGGTTCACTTTGCATATCAATATATTTTCTTGCTAATAAAGTTCCTTCTAACCAAAATACAACTCCACCTTCAGTCTGAATACCCTTTCCTTTAGCTAACTGAGAGTCTTTACCCATTCGAGTGAATGTTGACATAGATTTTTTAGTACCAAGTAATCTTGTTACATTATCTAAATGGTCAAGAGTTGTTACATGAAAAGAAGTTATTGGTATTTTACCAATTATTTTTTCCATTGTCTTTGGATAGATAGGAATAGTCCTACGCATAAGAGCCCATTTTAATGCTGATTTGGTATGGGCAGGATACCACTTATCATCAATCCAATCTTCCATTAATAAATCTTTTAGTTTAATCATTAAAAATCCTCTCCTACATTTTTTCTATTCATCTCACCCTGTAAACAAGTTTGCATATCTACACCAAGACCACCTAAAACACTATTAACACCAACACCTTTACTTCTATATGTTTCTTCACCTACACTAACTTTTCTCATTCTCCCAGTTTCTCTACCTCTTAATTTTGCAGGTACTTCAGTATCAAATGAAATATGTGCTTCTTTACTTTCTTTTGTTACTCTACCAGTATCGTCAGATTCTCCATCTGTTTCTACCTCTGCTGAAATTCTTGTTTGTTCTCTTAAATGTTGTTTAAATGCTTCTCTATTAGCAGGGTCTTTATAATGTTCCTCACATCTTGCAGCATAATCCTCATCTGTTTCATCCTCTTCTTTTTTGAGATGTCCAGATAATTTTGATAAACAAGTTCTAAAATCTGCTGGATCTACATTTTGACCATTTATACTCATATCTCCAACACCATCATGGTCTCCATCAATATATCTATTCCAATGCATATCTTCCATATAAGAATCTACATATTGTTGTGTTGCTGGCCCATTTTTTGTAGGTTTATCGGGATCTGATTCCCATGTTCCATCTTCTCTCTGTCTCCATCCCATTTCTTTTGCTTTATCTGGATTTTTTGCAAACCATTTTTGGTCTTCATCATTACATGCCTTTACTACTTTTGCGTGTGCTCTATCCATACCAGATTTTCTATCATCATTTGTATTTTCTAATGCATCAGCTTCTTCTGAAAATAACATCCATCTTACTTCGTCTGCAGTAAGGTTTGGATCATAAAATTTTCCAAATTCTTCTAATTCTTTATCAGTTGAATCTTCTGTAAGTGGTGGATCAACTTTTGCGGCTTTTGTTCTCGTCTTTTTTATTAATTGTGATATTTTATATACCATTTTCCCTACAAAAACAGGAGAAGCTGGATTTCCTTCAGAATCACATTGTCTAATTTCTTCTTTTCCTTCAATAATAACTGCTTTATAATACAATGGATTACCACTACTATCGTTTCCAGATTGTATCGGTGCTTCTAAAGCTTCTTTAGCTTCTCCCAACTGAGCTTCTTCTTCTGGAGTAAGTTCCTCTTTTTCCTCTAATTCAGCAATTTTCTTCTTTAGTTCTTCTCTTTTTGCTATTACTTCTTTCTCAGCTTTTTTAGATGGGAAATTTCCATTTTTTAACACATTTAACGTAGCTTGTAATATCTCCGCATCTGAAGCTGTTTTTACATCTATCTTCAGTCTTTTTAGTTCTTTTCTAACAGAAGCAGTTCCATCTTTAGCTTTTCTTACCTTCTCCGCATAATTAGTACCTTTAGTGCTAGCCTGGCCAGGTAATTTTTTCATTAAACTACCTGCTCCAGAAACTAATGCACTTTCATCTACTTTACCAGCATCAGCTTGGGCCTGTCTATCTGCTATTTCTACAATTGCAATTGACTCATCCATTTCTTTACTTACAACCCCTGTTATTTCGTCTATATCAGTCGAGTCAAATATCGGCGGTTTCCTATCTTTTTGTCTTTGGGCAGCTTCAGTCATTGATTTAATTTTAGATGATATAGTTTTATTATTATGTGTATCTCCCAGACTTTTCTTATTTGATGTATGTTTAAAACCAAGTTCACCATTCTTCATAAGATATAAAATACCTGTATCGGATTCCTCTAATTCATCTGGATTTCCAGGTGGTACTCCTACACGCCTTAATTGTTTATCATAATGTTCTACTACACTTTTCTCTATACTACAATCATAAGGAGTTCCAGCAAACCCGTTTTCTTCCCTCTCACCTTCAGGAGTTTTTATACAGGCTTGATATTTTTCATTTGATTCTTCACTCTTTTTTTCTAACTCATTTTTAACCATAGCTTTGCCATGGAAATCCATTATATGGCCTGATGGATATGGTTCTGGTTGTGGCCACTCCGCGTTATATTTAGGATTTGTTTTTAATGCATTAAGTTCATTTAATCCAGTTCTATAAGCAACTCCTAACCATTCTTTAATTGCAGCTTCACAATCTTTAGGACTTTTATCCTCACATAATTTATCTTTTAACGTTTCTTCCCCCTCGGCGTCATTTATCGCCTTTAATTCTTGTTCAATCCACTCTTCTTCTGAAATATTAGGATCATCGGGATCACCAATATCCTCTGCTGCAATTCCACCACCCATCTCACCTGTGGTTGAACCTGCCTTCCCTGCAGGTAAATCTTTTCCTTCATAAATCTCTTTTCTTCTATGGTTAGTTAATTTTTTCATTTCTTGAAATCTTTTAACTGGGTCTTTTATAGCATTTATTATTGCTTTATCTTTATCAATTTTATCTTTTCTTTCTGCACCAGTTCTCTTACTATCCGGTTCAGTTTTCTTTTTCTTTTTCTTTTTAGTCGTTTTTTTCTTTTTAGTAGTAGTAATTCCATCCTCTTCTGCACCATCTTGTTGTTTACCCAAATATTTAGCGGCCGTGGCTGGTGTTACCATTGGATATCTTTCTTTTGTTTTTGGATTTGGATTAGGAACTTTATCTTCATCTTCCGACAAATTATATAACAATTCATTTATAACTTCTTCATCCCAATTAAGGTCATTCAAAATATCATACAACTTAATTAAGTGTTGTTCATTGGTGAAATCAGGCATACCATCACTAACCCTAAAACTTAATTCGTTCAGTATTTTATCGATATACTTCATACAAACCTTCCTGTTATGTCTTTCATTTCGTGATAATTTGGTCCCCAACTTACTTTCGTAGGAAACTTGTCATGTCTTTCAATAACGTCCTTTACTTTTTTTAAAAACTCTAACCC
>Ga0209434_1000073_pt1 | contig 55489 bp, 41 predicted proteins | sample ETNvirnome_2_300_FD_184068 | JGI IMG/M metagenome (GOLD analysis project Ga0209434, IMG submission 184068) | Marine viral communities from the Pacific Ocean - ETNP_2_300 (SPAdes) (version 2) | ecosystem: Environmental > Aquatic > Marine > Oceanic | place: Pacific Ocean | collected 2013-06-22 | reverse complement strand
TATTAGTACTTTTCATGAAGGAAAAGACTATTTAGAACCTTTTTTAAAAGACATAACTAAGCAAACAATTTTTGATAAATGTGAGTTGATTTTTATTGACGCTGCTTCCGAAGGAAATGAGCAGAAAACTATTAAGAAATATATGAATCGATTCAAAAATATCGTATATCACAGAATAGAGTATAAAGCGCCACCGACTGAGTGTATTAACATGGCAATTAAGATGTCAAAGGGAAGATTTTTGACATTTGGGAATATAGATGATAGACGTAGAGATGATTGTTTAGAAATTCTTTATAATGATATTGTTAATAATGATGAAATCGATTTGGTGTACGGAGACAGCCTACAGACAGATTCTGTAAATGAAACTTTCAAGAAAAATTCAGCGAATAATAAATTAGCTGAACACTCAGTATTAGCGTTTAGTAGGGAAAATATGATAAAGTGTTTGCCAGGCCCAATGCCATTGTGGCGCAAGTCGATACACGACAGATGCGGCTTATTTGACGATGAAAACTGCAATTATGCCGATGACTGGGAGATGTGGCTGCGGGCTGTTAATGCTGGTAGTAAATTTAAGAAAGTTGATGATATAGTTGGCTTGTATTACTCAGGTGGACGCTCTCAACAAGAACAAAACATAGAACAAAGAAAAGAAGAAGCGAGGATATTCTATCAATATTCTAATATTTTTGGACAAAACTTTGTTCGGTTTAAACCATATTTTGATCAGTTTGTATAAACAGGAGTTATAGATGACAGAGAGAAAATATTTACCAACACTATCAGAATTAATTGATAGATTATCAATTGCACAGTTAAAAGAAGTGTTTATCGCAGAACATAAGGCCGAATATGCACAAGAGATAAAGGATATATGTCACGATATCCAGCTAATCCTCGATGAGACGGACAGCATTCATGCTGACACCATACGAGCAATTGTTGTATTGTCCCAAATGAATCTGCATATTTGGCACAACGAATCGAATTACCGCAAAGGCATTAAAGATGGAAACAATCTTGAACTTACTCACGGACTAAATGGAGTAAGAAACACGGCAAAGAACATGATTCAAGAAATAGAAGGTGGCCGAAAGGACTATAAAATCGATTGCTTGGCCGCTGATTTTAAAGATTGGGAGATTAGCTGGAAGATGAATGAATGATGTGTATCATTTTGATGTTGTTGTAATTGGCGCTGGTGTCATTGGCTTGGCAATTGCTAATGAGATGTCTAAGACATATAACAATGTGCTTGTGATTGAAAAAGAAAGATCCTTCGGTCAACATACATCGAGCAGAAATAGCGAAATAATTCATTCCGGTATCTATTACCCAAAAGAAACATTAAAAACCAAATTATGTGTTGAAGGAAACAAACTCTTATATGAATTTCTAATAGAACACGAAATACCTCATAAGAGATGTGGTAAGTTGATAGTTGCTAATAGCCAAGAAGAAGAAGTTGTATTAGAGAATTTATATCAACAAGGTATAGAAAATGGCGTTAACGATCTGTCATTGATAAATGAAAAAAAGATCAAATATTTTGAACCTTCAGTTAAGGCGAATAAAGCGATTTTAGCGCCTTCAACAGGAATTGTTGATAGTCACTCTTTAATGCGAAAACTAGAACAAAAATCAATAGAACAAGACGTTTTATTTTCTTATAATACAGAAATAAACAATATATTTAAAAAAAACGATATATATGAGTTAACAATTACTAATGAAGACGCTATAATAAAAACAGAAATACTCATAAACTCTGCCGGCTTATGGAGCGATCAAATCTCCGCTATGTCTGGGATAAATGAATATAAGCTTTATTGGAACAAGGGAGAATATTTTAAAACAACAAGATATAAGAATATGTCCAAACTGATATATCCAGTCCCAGATCCAAAAGGTAAATATCTTGGAATTCACACTGTGATGGATTTAGATGGAAATATTTCATTTGGACCAAACTCTTATTATGTTGATGAGTTGCGGTATGATGTAAACGAAGAGAATAAAAAGCAGTTTTATAATGCAATAAACAGATATCTAGACATAGAAATGCAAGATTTGTCCCCTGCGATGAGTGGGATCCGCCCCAAGACACAGACAAAGAATGAAAATTTTAAGGATTTTGTTATAAAAAATGAATCGAAAATAGGATATAATAATTTTATAAATTTGATAGGCATTGAATCTCCAGGATTAACATGCTGTCTATCAATATCTAAACATATAAAGGAAATAATAGAAAACTAAATGAATATTTTAATTACAGGTGGCGCCGGCTATATTGGTAGTGAGTTGGTCAACTATTTGATTGACGATCACAAGATCACAGTCTTGGATAATTTAATGTATGATCCTACTACTTTATTGAGATATACCCAGCATGAAAACTTTAATTTTGTGAAAGGGGATGTTCGTGATTTAAAATTGTTAAGAAGATTGTTGAAGTCTCATGATGTCATTTTGCCATTAGCTGCATTAGTTGGATTTCCTTTATGTGTGAAAGATCCGCGTGGGGCAAAAGAAATCAATTGGGAAGTAAACCAGTGGATTGCCGATAATAAATCAACCGATCAGTTGGTAGTATATCCCTGTACAAATTCAGGATATGGAGTGAGTCTAGATGGCTCCGTATGTACCGAAGAGTCCCCTCTGAATCCCGTTTCTCTTTACGGAAAAACGAAAGTAGATGCAGAGACTGCATATAAAAATGTCGACAACCATGTGACGTTCAGGCTCGCAACAGTTTTTGGTCCTGGTTCGCGTATGCGTACAGATCTGCTGGTAAATAATTTTGTATTAAAGGCGCTCAAAGAACGATTGCTCGTATTGTATGAGTGTGAGTTTATGAGAAATTATGTTCATTTGGCAGATGTGTGTCGTGCATTTAAATATGTGCTTGATAATTGGGAAGACTGTAAGAACGAAACATACAATATGGGAAATGATTCACTTAATATGAACAAATTAGATCTGGCGGAAAAGATTAAAGGACATATCCCCACTCTTCAGATCATGCATGCCGAATTTAACTCTGATCCAGATATCAGAGACTATATTGTGAGTAGTGAAAAATTCTATTCAAAAGGGTTTACTTGTGAATCTGATTTGGATGATGGAATCAAGCAGCTTATTAAAGCATATGCTATAATAGATTCGCCATGGTATGCCAACTATTAAAATAAGAAATATATATGAAACAACTAGATTTACTCTTTATACATCCGAACGCCTCTAAAAAAGTTTATCAAGGCTTAAGCGGCAACTATTCAGCAATTGAGCCACCGATTTGGGTAGGCTTGTTGGCACAACATGCCAGAATGGTTAATGGAAAGAGTGTAAGAATCTTAGATTGTGAAGCTGAGCAATTAACACCAGAAGAAAGTGCTGCAACCATTAATGATTATAATCCTCGTTTGGCTGTGATTGTTGTTTATGGACAACAGCCTTCGGCCTCTACTCAAAATATGCAAGGGGTTAGAGACCTATCCACTGTATTACATGATTCTTATGGAAATATTAAAACTTTATTAGTTGGTCTTCATCCGTCTGCCGTCTCTCGACGTACATTGGAACTAGAAAAAGTAGATTTTGTATGTCAAGGAGAGGGTCCGTATACAATTTCGGCCCTGTTAGAAGCAAATATGGAAGACGTTAGCCAACTAAGAAATATACCAGGGCTTTGGTACCGAGAAGGGGACAGAATTAAGTGTACTACGCCGGCCCAAATCATCCCACAAGAACATTTAGAAACAAAACTTCCAGGTATGGCTTGGGATCTTTTGCCAATGGAAAAATATAGAACTTCAAATTGGCATGCTATGAGCAATAATAATGATAGGCAGCCCTTTGCTTCTCTTTATACAAGTTTGGGTTGTCCTTTTAAATGTAGCTTTTGTTGTATTAATGCACCATTTGGAAATAACAACTTAGAAAATTGGGACTATGAACGAAATAAATTTAGATTTTGGGATCCTAATTTTATAATTGATGAATTCGAAAAGATTCATCAGATGGGTATTAGAAACATTAAGATTGCAGATGAAATGTTTGTCTTATATAAGCGACACTTTATGGAACTGTGCAACTTAATCATTGATCGTAAATATGATTTTAATATTTGGGCATATGCCAGAATTGACACAGTTAAAGAAGAATATCTGGAAACCCTTAAAAATGCCGGGATTAACTGGCTAGCATTAGGAATTGAATCCGGTAATACTGTTGTTAGAAAAGATGTTGTAAAAGGAAAGTTTACAGAAGTAAACATTACAGATTTAGTTAAAAAAATTCAAGATCACGACATTAATGTCATTGGAAATTATATTTTTGGATTACCAGAGGACAATCACGATACAATGCAAGATACATTAGATTTGTCTATTGATTTAAATTGTGAATTTGCCAACTATTATTCTGCCATGGCTTATCCGGGCTCTAAGCTATATCTTGATGCGATCAGAGAAGGGTGGGAATTACCATCAAACTATGTTGGCTTTTCTCAACATTCTTATGAAACGCAGCCACTTCCGACGAAACACATTTCGGCCGCCGAAGTTTTAAAGTTTCGCGACGAAGCCTTTTTAAAATATCATACAAGTAAGAAATATCTTGGTATGATAGAAGGTAAGTTTGGTGTAGGAACCAGGAAAGATCTTGAGAAAATGACAGAAATTAAACTGAAAAGAAAACTTTTAGGAGATTAGAATGCTTTCGAAAGAAGAGTTGATTGAATTTGAGACAGAGATGGCGAGATGTTTTGACGACGCCCAAATTCGGGCGCCCGTTCATCTTTATGATGGAAACGAAGAACAGGTAATAGAGATATTCCAAAAGCACAATATTGGACCCGAAGATTGGGTTCTTTGTTCGTGGAGGAGTCACTATCAATGTCTTTTAAAAGGAGTTCCTCCGGATGAGCTTAAAGCTGCTATTCTACAGGGCCGCAGCATTTCGTTATGTTTTAAAGAATATCGCGTTTTATCTTCTGGCATTGTGACAGGTGTACTTCCGATTGCGACAGGGATTGCCCTTGATATCAAGCGAAAAGGGGGCACAAACAAGGTGTACTGTTTTATGGGCGATATGACCTCTGAAACTGGCATGGCACATGAATGTATTAAATATGCCAAAAACCACAAATTACCGATTCATTTTATTGTCGAAGATAATGGCAAATCAGTTTGTACTGACACCCGTGCAACCTGGAATCAAGAAAAGCTCACCTATGAAGGTGTTAATGACGACTATGTGACATATTACAGCTATAAACTAGATAAATATCCGCATGCTGGTGCGGGAAAGAGAGTACAATTTTAATGGGACTATATTTTGATGAATTAAAGAGGGCCATGGATTATCTGGGAGAACAACCGGATACCTTATTTTTGGGACAAGCAGTTGCCTATAAGGGAACCGCAATGACGAATACGCTTAAAGACGTGTCTCGTGATAAATTATTAGAAATGCCAGTTGATGAAGAAATGCAAATGGGAATTACCAATGGATTGGCTGTAGCGGGTACGGTTCCGATCAGTATTTATCCACGATGGAACTTTTTGCTTTTGACAATGAATCAACTGATTAACCATCTTGACAGGATGCCTCAGTTTTCACATGGAGAATATATACCAAAAGTGATTATTCGAACAGGAATTGGTTCTGAACGACCGTTACATCCACAGGCACAGCATGTTGGCGACTTTACAGACGGTTTACGATTGATGGTAAATAATATTGAAGTGATTCGATTGGAAGATCCTTCGGACGTTTTTCCTGCATATTACAAAGCATACAACAGGACAGATGGGAAAAGCACTGTGATTGTGGAATATGGTGATTATTATGGCGAAAAATAAGCTTTTAGTGATTTATAACACATGTGGTTTTTCTGGCAGAGAGCACGTTGATTGGTATGTTGATTGTATTAACAATATGCTCAATCAGGATTTTGAGGATTATAGAATAGTTGTTTCCAGTTGTGGCAATAGCCTTCCTGTTATTAAAAAGTTGATACAAACGTTTGGCAATAGAATTTCATATAACTTTATTAATGAGAGAATAACAGTTAATATGAGTTTCAACCACACAGTACAACGATGTGTAGAAGAACTTGGTGAGTTTGAAGGCTACTTGTATATTGATTCCGGAATTAATTTTAAAGACAATCAAAATGTTCTAAAAGAGGCATATGATTTATTTAAATCCAATAACTATGGAATGGTCACTGTTCAAGCTAGCAACGATAACGGGTTTTCACAATGGATTGGGGTTGATGGGTTTGTAGAAGATGAGCATTTTGTAATCCCCATTGGCAGAGCTTGTAACTTGCATACTCAAATTTTCTCTAATGAAATATTTAAAGCATTTGACAACAAAATTATTCCTGATATTTTTGTAGCATATTGTACAGAATCAATATTTTCATTTCTAAGCGCCGCTGTCAATCAAAGGTGGGTGATTATGAAGGATATGGTTCTAGAACATTTAAAGAGTATTGATGGTGCTACATGTGGTTTTGATCACACCGGCGCCAAAGGCGATAACAAAAATAATTTGTTTGGGGGCTTGGACATTTATGAAATCTGTAAAGATCCAGAAGCTTGGGAAAGCGGTTTTGGATATGAAGAAATGCAAGGCGTCTTTCATCATGATCCTGAAAAGTATGACGACAATGGAATGGTTAAAGAGCCCGATAGATTGAAAGAATTTATAAGAACTAGAATGTTTTTAAATGAATCTCAATTTAACTACAAGGAACTAACACACAAGTTTGTTAGATAATAGGAGAAACATGGAACAAGAATATGATTTAACAATTTTAATACCGGCATTTCGTGTGCCCTTATGGAAGACACTTTATGATAGCGCTGTTTTGGCTTGCAAGAAATACAAATGGGAGCTTTTGTTTGTCTCTCCCTTTGATCTGCCGCCAGAACTATCGGATAAAGAAAACGTTACTTTGCTTAAGGACTACGGAAATGTAGTAAGATGCGTTCAGCTTGGCGTACAGTCTATGAAAGGAAAGCTGTTTTTTTTGACTGTTGATGATTGCATCTTTGCGGAGAACTCTATTGATTTGGCAATGGATTTGTATAAAGAAGAGTGCGGCCATAAGGATGCTATAGCCATGTTATATAGCGAAGGGGGCAATCCACTTCCTAAAGAATATTGGACAGTACAAGGGCCTCCAGGGCGCCCAGACATTGCAGCACCACTTAATTTGCCAGGAATTAATCGATCTTGGAGAATAGCAAATCAGTGTTTAATGGCTAAAAAGTATTTTGTAGAATTAGGGGGTCTTGATGTTGAAAACTTTGAATATTTAGATAAACCAATTCATGACTTTATGTTTAGACTGCAAAGGGACGGAGGAGAGATCAAGTTCTCCCCCACTCACGTGTGTATTGCTACTCATCTACCATTTTTATCGGGAGATCATGGTCCAGTTCATCATGCATATAACGAAGATATACCGTATTTTAATATGATCTATTCGGTGCCGCATCTTTATCAAAATAGAATAAAACTTGACTTTGATAACTGGAAAAGCTCATCGCCCGTTTGGAAACGTAGGTTTTCGGGAAAAAAACCTTCTTCTTATGAAGAACTGTGTAAAGATGAAGGATATAATCTAGATGAGATAGAACAAATGAAATTAAAACTACAAAGTCATGCGGAGTGATGGTGAAAATATTAGTTATTGGTGAAAGTTGCAAAGATATTTTTGTATATGGAAAGACAGATCGACTTTGTCCAGAGGGCCCAGCACCGGTTTTTAACCCCCTTTTTTCTGCTACTAATGGCGGAATGGCTAAAAATGTTGAAAAAAACATCATTTCTATGGGAGTTTCATGTGACATACACACTAACAAAAACTGGGAAAGGGTAAAAAAAACACGTTATATAGATTATAACTTTAATCACCTATTTTTGAGAGTTGATGAATGTGATGATAAGATTAAGAGAACAAAAGAGCTTGAAACGATCAACTATTCAGACTATGAAGTGGTGATAATTTCTGATTATAACAAGGGTTTCCTTACAGAAAACGATATCAAATATATTGGTTCCGCACACAAAAATGTATTTTTAGATACCAAAAAACACCTTTATGAAAATTGGTGTGCAGGGATCCGATATATTAAGATTAACAGTTTTGAATATGAGAGAACAAAACACACATTATCAAAGAACATGTATGAAAAGCTTATTGTCACTTTAGGATCAGATGGGTGCATATACAAAGATGAAACATATCCAGTTCCAAAAGTTGAAATGAAGGACTCATCAGGCGCCGGCGATACTTTTATTGCCGCATTAGCCATTAAGTATCTTGAAACAAGCAATATTGTTGATGCTATAAAACATGCAAATTTACATGCGACAGAAGTTGTGCAGAAAAGAGGCGTGGCCGTTGCAGGAACAAAAAAATGAAAAGAGTTATGATTACTGGAGCCCGAGGATTTTTGGGAAAACGATTAGTAAAAAGACTATCGGAGACTAAAGAATTTGATTTAGATATTTTAATGCAAGATATAACAGATTTAAACTTGCATATCGAGCCATCAGATGTTATAATTCATCTAGCAGCAAAACATCCGTCAAATAAGGGAGATATATTGAAAGTAAACTATGAGGCAACTAAACGTTTGAGCACTTTGTGCTCAAGTGATACTCATTTTATATTTCTATCAACTGATTATGTTTTCAAAGAAGAAAATTCAAAACAATATTCTGAAAATTCTAAAAAAGAACCAGAAACAGATTATGGATTATCTAAGTCGTTAGCTGAAGAATATCTAAAACAGTCTTTAAAGAATGTTACTATAATAAGAACTTCGATGTTATATGGATATTATAATGAACAAAGAAACAATTTTATTCAATTTTTGATTAAAGAGCTTGGTAGTAATAAAAAAATTGATGTATATACTGATGTTTTTACTCGTCCAACGCACGTAGATGATTTGAGTCGGTTTATCATTGAGGTAATACGCGACAAAAAAACAGGCACATTTCATGCTTCTTCTGAGGACTATTTGAGTCGTTTTGATTTGGCAAAGAGATTTTGTCAAGCTAATCGCCTAAACAATGAGTTATTGATACCTGTTAAAAGAAATAGTTTTTTACCACGCAACATCAATATGAAACCGTCGAACAACTTTTTAAAAAGTTGTAAAATTTCTTTGGAAAATGGTTTAAGATATAATATAGTCCCAGGACTATCAGGAGAGTTAAGTATAGTATGTCAATAGATATATCCATATTGGTCCCAGCAATAAGAAAAGAAAGATGGATAAACTTGTATAAATCAATTACTAGAACTACTAGTAGAAGGTTTGAGTTAATCATCGTCGGCCCCTATTCATTGCCAGAAGAACTACAAAAAGTAGGAAATGTTAAATATATAAAAGATTATGGAAGTCCAGTTCGCGCTTCTCAAATTGGCGCCCTGATTGCAGAAGGAAAATATATATTTTGGGCCTCTGATGACGGAACGTTTCAAGATGGAGCTTTAGATAAAGCCATTGACTGTTTGGAAAGTCAAGAAAATAAAAGTATTAAAGATGTTGTTATAAGCAACTATAAAGAAGGAGGCACTGCGCAAACAGATGACGTGCTTAGATTAAATATTGCATATCCCGCTTCACCATATATCCCAGATGAATGGTATCAGTTTAATGTGGCAACAATGTATACTGAGTTTTTTAGAGAAATTGGCGGTTATGATTGTATTTTTGAGGCATGCCCTATTGCATATGCTGATATTTCTGCTCGCGCCCAACGCGCTGGAGCAAACGTTTTGGTAGTTAATGAAGTGATATTGGATTGCACCCATATGCCAGGTATAACTGGAGATCACGCCCCAATTCATTATGCGCACCTGCAAGCTGATGAGCCGCTGTATAAGACAATTTATGGCATGCCAGATTGTGTAGAGCGCGCCTGTATAGATTTAGAAAATTGGAGAACATCTCCTCGTATATGGAACAGAAGATTTAGGAGTAAAAACTGATGTATGATTTATCAATATGCGTACCAACAATAAGAGAACAACACTGGACAAGATTATATGATAGTATTGTCAATTCTATCGGAGACTACACATTTGAGTTAGTTTTGTGTGGACCCTATGACGAATTGAGTGATTATTTAAAAGAAAAGAACAATGTTACACTCATAAAAGATTACGGTTCGCCAACCCGCGCCCAGCAAATTGCTGTTGCTCATTCTACGGGAAAGTATATTACATGGGGAGCAGATGACGGATGGTATTTACCGCAAATGTTAGAAAAGGCATTATCGATATTAGAAGACATGAATGACAAGAAAGCCATTCTTGTTAGTCACTATATGGAAGGAGGAGAACTAGCTCTACGAAATTATACAATGAACTATCATGAACCTCTGCGTTCTGTTTTTTATCCAAATGACTTTTTAATAATTAACGTAGGCATCGCAAGATTGGAGTATTACAAAGAGACAGGCGGCTTGGATTGCACATTTCAGGGAACCGCTATGTCGCATGCTGATTGGGGTGCCCGAGCACAACTTGATGGTGCTAATACTTATTTTCTTCAAGAAACTCTTTTTCAGTGTACTCAGTTTGTTGGACCTATTGAGGATCATGCTCCGATTCATTATGCTCAAATCGAAGACGATCAGCCTTTATATGCAAGCATCTGGCGTAGCTCAAGGTGTCTTGAAAGAAAGGTAGATTTTAATAATTGGAAAGCAGCCCCTGAAGTTTGGAAAAGAAGGTTTAGCGAATAAGTATGTCTTTATTAATAGTATATAATACATGTGGATTGAATGGAGTTGATAACTCTAATTCGTATATTAAAAACATAAAAAGCATTTTGAATCAGAAGTTTGAAGATAAGAAAATTGTTTTTTCCGGCAATCACATTCCACCTGCAATTTTAAGGAAAGTGTATGATGAGTTTAAAAATGATATAAGTTATTGCTTGACGAACGATAGACTAGCAGTTAATCAAACTTTTAATCATTCGGTTTTAAAGTCGGTAGATGCATATGGCGATTTTGATGGATATATGTATGTGGCTTCTGATGTGAGTTTTAGTGATGATCTAGAATCACTAGGAAGACTTAATGAAAGACTAAAAAACTCAGAAAACGGCATTATTTCTCCAGAGATCGATCAGGATAACGGATATTATTGGTGGTTTAACTTTGACGAGAGCAAAAGCTTGTGGGATGTGTTTAGTCGAGATAAAGATTTTGTAGTTCCTTTGGGAGCTACAGCAAACTTACATTGTAAAATATTTTCAAATAAAATCTTCAAAGAATACGGACGCCCTTTGCCGGATATATTTGTTTCATATTGCACAGAGACTATCTTTTCTTTTTTATGTGCAGCAGTCAAGCAGAAATTTGTTATAACAAATGATGTTTTGTGTTATCATGGAGAGAAGACAGGAGTTCATCAGGGTTTAGACGGACAGACTTTGGCATTCGGGCCCGCCTGGGACCGTCTTTATACGGGATGCAATAGAACTATATCAGAAATTATTTCAGATCCCGAAGCCATTGCTTGTGGGCTTGGTTATGAAGAATGGGCGCCTCCTTTCATAGCGCAAGGAAAAGTTGATGCTTCAAAGCCACATCTTATGCACGATGATAAACAGTTTGATAAAAATGGTTTTAGTGTTGATAATCGATTAAGAGATTATATTAAACAGAACTTTTTCTTGCAAGATAGTGTATTAAACTACGACAATATAGAATATAGATTTTTTAAAGGAGTATGAAGTGACAGAGATTAAATACCCACTGGCCAAAGAAACAATTAATGACAAAGATATTGACGCTCTATGCGATTGGTTAAAAAGCTATCCGCGTTTGACAAAAGGTCAATTGACGTGGAACGTTGAAGATAGTTGGGCCCTTTATATTAATACAGAATATGCTGTATTTAATAATTCAGGCTCTTCCGCTAATTTATTGATGGTTGCTGCCGCAGTACAAGCCGGCCGCATTCCAAATAAGAAGATCGTCGTTCCTTCCGTAGGCTGGGTAACAACCATCTCGCCGGCAATTCAGCTTGGTTTAACACCGATTATGTGTGGTGCAGATCCTGATACATTTGGAATGGATTTAGATCAACTAGAAGAAATTTGTGAGCGCGAGAATCCAGACGCAGTAATCTTCGTTCAGGTTCTTGGCGTACCCCATCATAAGGAACGAATATTGGAACTTAAGAAGAAATATGGATTTACGTTGTTGGAAGACGCATGCGCAGCTTTGGGTGCTTCTTATGCGGATGGCACGATGGTGGGCACTATTGGCGATATGTCTTCCTTTTCTTTCTATTTTGGACATCAATTGTCCACTATTGAAGGCGGAATGGTTAACACTAGCGATAAAGAGCTTTATGAAATGCTTCTCATGTTACGTAGTCATGGCTGGGCCAAAGACTTGAGCCCCGAATCTTCTAAGGCTCTTATGGATAAATATGGGATTGATGACTTCCATAGTCCGTTCACGTTTTTTATACCAGGATACAACCTGAGATCTACCGATTTGCAGGCTTTCCTGGGCATCAGACAGGTCGAAAAAGCTGGTTGGGCCGCCAGGAAACGTAACCAAAATCACCGCCTCTACGCGGAAAAGCTGGAGGGTTTTGTAGGGTTTCAACGTTGGGGTGATAACGTGCCAGTATCCATCTCTTTTGGAGCTTTGGCCGATAGTACAGAACACCGCAAAGAGATTATCACAAGGCTCGTAGAAAATGGTATCGAAACCAGACTTTTTAGTGCTGGCAATTTAGGACGCCATCCATTTTGGACGGATTTATACGATGAATTTTGTGATGAAGTAAGCGATAGTATCCATGCCCGAGGATTCTTTTTACCAAATTATCCAGAACTAACCATCGAAGACATCGATTTTATCTGTAATATTGTAAAAGGTAAACCATGAAAAGAGCATTAATAACAGGAATTGCGGGCAGCGGCGGTAGTCATTTGGCCGAATATCTAGTTGAAAATGAAGATATTGACGTACATGGGATATCCAGGTGGCATAGTACCACTTCAAATGCAAATTTAAAAAAGGTCAAAGACAATATAACATTACATGAATGTGATTTGAATGATTTGAGCGCCACTATTCGAGCAATAGAGGCTTCTAAACCAGATTATATTTTTCATTTAGCTGCTCATGCTAATGTGCATGTTTGTTTCTCAAATCCAATTGCGGTTTTACAAAACAATATAAACAATACAATTAATTTATTTGAGGCAATCAGAATTGTAGGGATTAATCCTATCATTCAATTTTGCGGAACTTCAGAAGTTTACGGCATGGTTGATAAAAAGAATATTCCTATTACAGAAGAACATCCGCTTCAGCCAGTTAATATCTATGCGGTCTCTAAACTAACTCAAGAAAAAATAGCTAGTTCTTATTATCATTCTTATGGGATAAAAGTTATTATAACTCGTATGTTTGCTTATATTAACCCTCGTCGCGGGGATATTTTTTCAAGTGCTTTTGCAAGAAAGATTGTTGAGATTGAACGCGGAGAAAGGGATGTGTTAACTCACGGTAATTTAAATTCTATTAGAACACTTATTGATGTTAGAGATGCCATGAGATCATATTGGATTGCGTGCCAAAAATGCGAATATGGTATTCCATATAATATTGGCGGAGAAAGTGTGATTTCTGTAGGCGCCTTCTTAGAAAAGTTAAAAGAACAATCCACCGTTCCTATCCGTTCTATGATTGATTCAAAACTTTTACGGCCAGTGGATGTAACTCTCCAGGTGCCAGATGTTAGTAGGTTTATAAAGGCATCAGATTGGAAGCCTCAATATTCTTTAGAAGAGAGTGTTGATTTTTTGTTAAACCATTATAGAGGAATTAGATGAAAGAGATTAAGTTGAATCTTGGATGTTTTAATCGAAGAATCCCAGGATTTACAAATGTTGATATTCGTGAAGAAGTAAAGCCAGATTTGCTCGATAACGTTTTCAAGCTTGAAAAGATAAAATCTTGTTCGGTCGATTTAATATATGCTTGTCATGTTTTGGAGCATGCTAATTTTAATGAATCTGATATGGCCTTGAAGCGTTGGCATGATGTTTTGAAGAGTGGTGGCACTCTTAGAGTTGCTGTACCTGATATGGAGGCTCATTTTTCACATTATTTTTACCACAAAGACTTAAAGGCTTTACATTCTGCTTTTTGGGGAAGTCAAAGACATCCTTATGATTATCATAAAAATGGCTGGGACTTTCAAAAGCTAAAAGAAGATTTAATGGCTGTTGGTTTCTCGAATATTAAACGATATGATTGGAGGAATACAGATCATTTTTATATTGATGATTATTCACAATCATATTATCCTCATATGGACAAAGAAAACGGAAAACTCATGAGTTTAAATGTGGAGGCTATCAAGAAATGATATCAGTTAAAGACAAGAAAGTTTTAGTTACCGGTGCAGCTTCTATGATCGGAAAAGCAGTGGTGGCCAAATTAGAGAAACGAGGAGCAATTGTTTATGAACTGTTGCACGAAGACTGCGATCTGTTGGACTTTGAGCAGACGCTGCGTGTTTTTAAGGCTTTTGAGCCGGAATATTGCATACACGCAGCCGGATATAATGGAAATATCAACTTTAACAAACTATACCCATCCGATATTTTTTACAACACAACAGTAATGGGCCTCAATACTTTAAAGGCTTGCGCCTTAGTTGGAGTAGAAAAAGTAGTTTCTACTTTGGCCTCTTGTGCATATAGAAGTACAGATGATCCATTGAGAGAACAAGATTTTAATTTAGGACTTCCAGATCGAAGCGTTGAGGCACACGGGCTAAGCAAGAAAGCATTGTACTATTACTCTAAACAAATTTATAAGCAATATGGCACTCTTGCGGTATGTACCATTTTTAATACTGCTTATGGCCCGCATGATTCTTTCAATGTTAACAAGACAAAAGTAGTTGGAGGTTTAATTAAAAAGTTTACGGATGCTGTTGAAAATGATGATCAAAAAGTAGTTTGTTGGGGAACTGGTCGACCACGCCGTGAATTAATTTATTGTGATGATGCTGCTGAAGGAATATTGCAGACATTAGAAAAATACAATGATGTTGAGCAGCCAATAAACATAGGCTTTAATAAGGATATTAGTATTAAGGAATTAGCGGAGCTAATTTCTTCTATTGTTGGTTTTAGAGGAGATATTGTATGGGATTTGGACAAGCCCGATGGGCAATATAGGAAAATTTTAGATTCTACTAGGATGAAAGAATACAACATAGAGATTAAAAAATCAGTTGCCATAGAAGAAGGGATTGTTAAAACCATTAACTGGCTTAAGGAATATAGATGAAGATAGTTTGGACAAATGGTTGTTTTGATATTTTACATCGAGGACATTTTGAGATGTTGAAATATGCTAAGTCTCTTGGGGATCACTTGGTCGTTGGGATTGACTCGGATAATAAAGTTAAGAAAGACAAAGGGACAAATCGTCCGTTTAACTGTCAAAACGATAGGAAGTTTGCACTTGAAAGTATTCGATATGTTGATAAAGTAGTGATTTTTAATTCAAAGATAGAGTTAGAAAGTTGGGTTAAAGCAGTCAGTCCAACTTATATGGTAATAGGATCCGATTGGCGCGACAAAGAGGTTATCGGAGAAGGGTATACACAAAAGCTATGTTTCTTTGATAGAATAGGAGACTACTCTACCACAAATATTTTGGAAAATAATAGATGATATACGTTTTTGATATTGATGGAACTATTTGTTCATTGACAAATGGAAACTATGGTTTTGCGATTCCTTATACAAATCGTATAGAAAAAATAAACAAGCTTTATGAAGAGGGCCATACTATAATCTTTCAAACTGCCAGAGGAATGGGGCGTAGTAAAAACTCGGTAGCATATGCTCGTGCCGCCTTTGAAGAGATAACAAGAGAACAGTTAAAAGGATGGGGTGTTAAATTTCATGATTTATTTATGGGCAAGCCATCCGGTGATGTATATATTGACGACAAAGGAATAAAAGATGGAAACTTCTTTACTGATGAAACATGTAGATAAAGGGTGGGGCTGGGAAAGATGGATTGTAAATTGCGATAAATATTGTGGAAAACTTTTATTTTTTGAAAAAGATAAAAGATGTTCATGGCATTATCACAAATTAAAAGACGAAGTTTTTTATCTTCAGTCTGGTTTGTTGATTGTTAGATATTCTGATCAAGATGATCTTGAAAATGCTGAACAGATTATTCTTAGTCCTGGGGACAATTTTCATGTCTATACGGGACTGAGACATCAAATGATAGCAATACAAGATTCAGAACTTTTTGAGTTCTCTACACAACATTTTGATAGCGATAGTTATAGGATAATAAAAGGAGATTAATATGCACTTATCTAATCAAGCACTTGGGGCAATTATGATGGCACTACAAGAATCATTAATGCACCAAACTGATATTGTACCCGTTCTTAAAGGGTTCGATATTGAAAATACTGACGAAGGCTTGGTGGTTAGAAACCCACCAACTGTAAAAGTACCAAATGTATCGAACGACGAGAATGTCGAAATTGATGATACAAATGCCTCGTTATAATTACGAGTGCAACAATTGTGAAGAGATAGTAGTAATTTTTCATGGTATTGAAGAGACTCATACGGATTGTAAAACGTGTGAACAAAAAAATACTATGAAGAAAATACTATCTGTTCCGTTTATCAAAAAAAATAATACAGTTAGTGGCGCTGATTCGAAAGTTGGCGAATTAACTAAAGAATATATTGAAATGAATAAAGAAATTTTGAAGCAACAAAAACAAGAAATCAAAAAGGAAACTTATGAGCCGTCTTGATATCATATTGGGAATTATTATGTTTGTTTCTCTAGCATTTAATGTTTTCCTTGTCGTGTATTTAAGAGGGGTAATAATTCGTTTATTATCAATTTCTGAAGAGCTTGGCGATTTTCAACAAATGGTAAATGCTTTTGCTAATCATTTAAAATCTGTATATGAGCTTGAAATGTTTTATGGAGATCAAACTCTTCAATCCCTTCTTGACCATGCTATTTCGTTTAATGATCAGCTTGATACGTTTGAATATATTTATTCATTAACCGAGGAGGAACCCAGTTCGGATGGCGATAATAAAGAGAATCAATCAGAAAGCGAAGAGGACGAGATCGAAGAAGAAGGGTAAAAACTATTATTTCACTTCTGATCACGAAGATGCAATTGTTAAATATTCAAATACAGAATGCATCAAAGAACGAACCCAGCTTTATATAGAATATATCCAGCCTGCTTTTAGCGAGATGGTTGACAAAATAGTTTTTACCTATAAATTTACAAATCTTCCCAATATTGACTATTTGCGTGATGAATGTAAAATTTGGTTGATGACAATTTTAGACAAATATGACCCAAATAAAGGCTCTAAGGCCTTTTCGTACTTTTCGGTCATTACTAAAAATTGGTTTATTCATAAAGTAAAAAAACAACAAAAGCGGAATAGACGAGAAGTTGATTATGATAATATTTCCAAAGCGTATGAAGAGGAATATTTATCTACTTCTGAGTCTTACATAACATATAGAGAAGAAGAAGAATTTTGGATTTTATTCTATAAAGAACTGCAGTCTTGGGATGAAACCCAAATGAAGGAAAACGATTTAAAAGTCTATAAAGCTATTAATATACTTTTTGAATCTAAAGAAGATATCGAAATTTTTAACAAAAAAGCTATTTATTTATATCTGAGAGAAATTACAGGTTTGAACACAAAGCAGATTGTTAATTCATTAAAAAAGTTTAGAAAAAAATATAATAATTTTAAACAAGATTGGGAGATCGGCGCGCCATGAGTCAAAAAAATTTAGAAAGTCTTATAGCCGAGGCACTTGACAACATTCGTAGCGATAGAAAAGTTGCTAGAGAGTTCCTTAATGAAGTTGCCAACCAGATTGCCGTTGACCCAACACAAAATAAATATTTAAGCCCCGTTGCAGCAAAACATGTAGAATCACTGCAGCGTTCTAACGAACAACTTGTTAAATTAATTGGCTTAAGACAGAAACAAACTAAACAGAGCTTTGATTTGTCTGAAGATGATAAAAATAATCTTTTTGATATTATTCAAGGAACTGGCGCTGATGGCTAATTGTAGAAAAAAAATGTATGATTTGTCCGATTTTTCGGATCCTCAATCAGCTTTAGATTTACGAAGTCATAGTATACGTGAAAGCATGGAATATGACGCCTTTGGTAATCAAACAAGATTTATGGCCATGGTGGTATCTCCTCCTCTCGATCTTAATCCTAATCAGTTATCTGCAATAACAGGTGCAGAACAAGAAGGCTCCTCGAATGTTTCAAAGTTTATTTTTAGAGGTAGGATTTTAGGGCCCAATTCTCCTCATAAATTATTACCGGATCCTTGCTCTATTGAATATGCTGCTGATGCCGATGGCGCCATGGCCGCAGCATGTTTACATACTACTTTCTTTTCATCTGCGACCACTTCTGTACAAAGACCAGGAATGGGCGATATAGTCACTGTTGAGTTAAAATGTAATAACTTTTCTTATGATTTGCAGTATGGAGAATATGTAGGTCTTTCTGAAAAGGCGCCTCCAGGCAATACGGCTCTTGCAAGTGCCATGTGTCAGAATTTAGCTAACAACTTCAATAATGCTACTTCTGCGCCAGGTGGCGGAAGCTCGTGTACTGAAGCTAGCGGCGATCCTTTCTGTAAGGCGCCTTTGATAAAGTGCGCACCCGGCTCGGCATGTACGGCTTTTAGAGAGGCAAAACATTATGGAGGAAAGCGACCCGATGAAAAAATTCGACTTATTTGCCTCCATATCACCGGCGGCAGGGCAGGAAGTGCTGATAGCACAGCACAATATTTTGCGGGAGAGCCAACCAACAAAGCGGACGTTCCCAAGTCGATCCGGGACGCATCCGCCAATAAAGATAATGAGTTTTACAAAGACGGATCATCATATTACTATAAATGTAATGATAGTCGCGCACCAAAGTTCGCGAGGGATGGCTGGATATGCCAAGGCAAAGGGCGCCCCTATTTTGAAAAATCAGTTAGAACATCAACACATTATGTTCTTGACGAAACAGGAACCGTTATTCAATGTGTGCCGCTTGAAAATTACGCCAACGGCAACTCTCCCTTTAATTACCAGTCTATTTCATATGAACACAAGGCGGGGGCAGACTATAACTGGGATGATGGAAATCCAGGTACCGAGATCATGCTAAAAGCAAGCGCTAAGCTGTCTGCAGCCTTGTGTCATAAATACAATATTGCTCCACAATATGTCGGGAAAGGGCATGAATATCTTAAAGCTCACGGCTCGGGGTACCTTAAAGATGAATCGATATCCGGGTTTATTGGCCATCAGGACATATCCACGGGAAAGCCGATTTGTCCAAGTGGTGCAACGCCTGGGGGATTTCCGTGGAGAAGATATGTTAGTTTGGTTGCTGGGTATCTTATGGCAGGCGATTTTGGCGTTCTTAATGACTCAACTCCTTCATCGGCAGTCGCATCAGTCGATAGTTCCGATGATTCGACTGGCGCCGCCGATATTCCTCATGACAATGACGACGCCGGCGCCGAAGAAGGCGGGCAGAACGATGGCCCAGACGCGCGCGTGGAGGCGTGATTGAACATGGCTAAATGTAAAAAAAGAATGTATGATTTATCTAATTTTTCTGATTATCGATCTGCTTTAGATTTAGAAGCCCACACTATTCGTTATAATTTAGAATATGATGCTTTTGGCAATCAAACTCGTTTTAATGCTTTGGTTTTGACGCGCCCCTTAGATTTAAATCCCAACCAACTATCTGCTATAACAGGCACTGACCAACCCGGTACTACGACTGGAAAGTTTATTTTTAGAGGCAGGATTACGGGCCCTAATTCTCCTCATAAATTATTGCCCAATCCTTGTTCTATTGAGTATGCTAGTGATCCAGAGGGTTCTTTAGCGGCAATCACTTTGCATACCACTTTCTTTTCATCTGAAACATCTTCAACGCACAGGCCAAAAGTTGGCGATATAGTCACTGTTGAGTTAAAATGTAATAACTTTTCTTATAATATGCAATATGGTGAATATGTGGCGCTCCAAGAGCACACTGATTCCGCTGCGTGGAATGTTCAATATGGACAAGTGTGTGAATCGATAGCTAATAAGTTTGATACTTCTCCACCGCCATCTACACCTAGCTCTCCTCCAACAAATCCAGGGCCTCCAGGCACCGCGCCTTCTGTTTCAGCGTTGCCCCAGGCGCTTCAAGACAAGATGAGCGGAGTAACCATGCACGATAAATGTCCTGTTGGATTTGATAAACTATCTGTAGTGGATATTAAATATAACGATATGAGCGGCGACATTTCAAATGGTCAAATTATCGTAACAACTGAACAAGTAGAAAAAATAACAGCTATATTTCAAGAACTTTTTGCTGTTGGATTTCAAATTCAAGAGATTTCGCCTATTAACAAATATGGTGGAGATGATAAAAAGAGCATGCGCGCAAATAATACTTCTGCTTTCAATTGTCGAGCAACCACCGGTGGCTCAAGCTTCTCTCAGCATAGTTATGGCGAAGCTCTCGATATTAATCCGATGTTGAACCCATATGTCAAAGGTAGCACGGTAGATCCGGAAGAAGGCAAGCCATATGCTACAAAAACTGCTGCAGAGCGAGACGAGCTTGCAAAAACACAACCGGGCATAGTTACATCTGATATTGCAGCAATTTTTATAAAACACGGATGGCAATGGGGGGGCAACTGGAGAAGCCTTAAAGATTGGCAACATTTCTCTGTAAATGGTAAGTGAAAGGTGATAAACTATTTTTAGATAATAGTAAAGGAAAATAAATGGGTAAAAAACCAATATATACCGACCAGTTGAAGGCGGCTAAACAACAGTTAATGAAAGCCGGCGTTTCAAAAGAAGACGCAGACGCTATGATGGATCGAGCCGGCTGGGATCCTAAAAAATTAATAAATGATCCCTTTTTCAAACCTAAATTGATCCCACAAGATAGTGGCTTATATCATACTTTTGTACAGGCGCCCCCCATAGTTTTTAAGCAAGCCGACAATGAAGTTATATACCCCGCCAAATCAGCGCAAGCACAAATTGTATTTGGTACAGATCGAGGAGACTCCACACGTTCAGGGTGGGGAGCTAAAGGCTCCCAACGTTGCGCCAGTATTGATTTGGTTGTTGGTAGAATGGCTAGTGTTCGCAAAGGCAAAGGTCCAAAGCTAGGCGGCGATGGAAATGCGCTTGTTGATAATAGCTTTGTTTCTGATGCAGCCAGAATCTATATTAGCCAATTAACAGATATTGATAAGAATTTTGGAATAACAGAAGGGGCATATGGAGATCAGCATCAACGTTCTGGCATAGGTATCAAGGCTGATGGTGTTAGAATTATCGGCAGAGAAGGAATAAAAATAGTTACGGGGAAGGCTAACAATTTTACTGGTTTGGGTATGGCTGGTGAACGCAACTCTTTAGGTGGCAAAACTAAACAACCAGCGCCTCCAATTGAGCTAATCGCCGGAAACAACTCAGAGACCAAAGAAGTATTTGGTGGACTATTTAACACACCAGAAATGTATAATAATTTACAAGGCGTGGCAAGAGGAGAAAACACAGTAGAATGTTTTAGAGATCTAGCTGAAATTATTGATGAAATGTGGAGCGCAGTATTCAACTTTATGATTTATCAGATAATTTATAATGCCGCAATTGGCCCAGCATTATCTCCTCTTCCTGCGGCTCCAATAGTGGCAAGTGCTGCTTCAGCAGCTATTACAGCACACATAAACTTTTCACTTAATCCTCTTTATCATACGCGAACCAATAAAACAATGTGGGAACTCAATCACTTACAACGTGCAGGTTATCGCTACGTCGAAAGTAGGAATGTTTTTTCAACATAGGATTTAAATATGGCTGACGAAGAAATAGTAATAGAAAAAAAATCATCGTTTTTATATTATCAAGATAAGAATCGCGATGGATTAATTGATGTCTGTGAAGATCTGGTGGATGTTGAAGAAACACCTGCATGTCTTCCATGTTCTCCTAATCCTAATGCGCTTGTGCCTGATTGGCGTAACAAAACTATTGATGAGCCGTTTCTCAATGAGAAAACATGCGAATATCAAATTACAGTTAAAACCAAATATTCGAATACGGCGCCAGAAGAAATAATAACAAGTTCTGAAGAAAATCAAGATGCTATTGATGCCGAAATGGAAGGTCGATTTGATCAATATGTTGAAGCTGCCATAAAATCTCTTTTAAGTGTATACGACAAAGACGACTCTGATGAATCAAAAGCTATAGTTCAAGATGCAATTGAATACACCAAGTTTTCTTTAGATCCTCGTCCTCTTTCTAGATTAAAGCTTTTGTATTCTGTACCTTTTGATGTTTTAAACAATCTTCCCGATGCAGAACCAGAAGACGAAGATGCCGACGAAGATGATGAAGACGCCGGCGACACAACTGTGGTGTATATGGCTAATGACTTAAAGCCGCGTTTAATTAAAGTTCGAAAAAGTTTAAATCTCTATAATCGGTATTTAAAGGTGTACCGCGCGATGGAAGGAGGGAACGTATATATTGATGAATCTCACTTTACTGCACAAACAGGAGCCAATACCGGCACAAAAATACCAAAAGTTTTTCCATTAGACTTATATGGTGATGCTGGATTTTTTCCAACTTCGTTATTAGGAAAAACTATAGTACAGTTAGATAAGTTTTTAGTAGCAAAAAACTATAATTTACCAGGCGTGGGAGGCTTAAAGGGGTCTCGTAACGATAGAGTTGTCAAGATGGAGTTTAAATTTAGTGAAAAGTTTAAACTTAAACGATTAAAAATATGGACGGAAGGTTGTGGCGAGAAGCCGATAATGTTTAATAAAAAGCTCGATCCTCTTCGTTCACAATCTGCATGGAAAGACCCGACTGCCATGGCGTATTTTGCTCGTTTAGAAGCGATGGAAACTGATCTCACGGCGAGAACCCCAAAACCATGGCTAGAGTTTATTAAAGAACATACCTATCCTCTTGTGTATGATACTACAAATCCATTAGATTCGAATACTGATCCAGAAAATACTATTGGTAGTTGTATAGCTGACAATTTGGCCAAAGAAGCAAAACAACTTGGTCAAGATATTCTTGATGATGTATTCGGGATTGGAGATGCGATTGCTGCTGCTTTTCATAAAAATCTATGTCGTACTTCTTTAGGAGAGGTTATTGAAGACGATATTGAGCTAGGAAAAATATACGATCCAAATAGCAAAACTACAAAAAGTTTATATGCCATGGCCCAAGAACAGGCTTTTAAACAGCTTGAACAAGATGATCAAGTTTTTATGCATTTGTGCGCTAGAATATTAGGCATCACTACTGGCGCAGGCGAACCAAATGCTGCGATGGATATGATTTGGAAAGAGGGATTTGACAAGATTAAACTTTGTGGTTTATTTGATTTATTAATGGATGCTATTGGTTGTTTATTGGGGGGTATGGAGCTTGAGGCGGCATTGGCTAGTATGTTAAAAAGTGCCTTTCAATCAATGGGAGTTGACAACTTTGGTGATTTGTTTATTGGATTACCACCAGAGAAGCAACAAGAGCTAGATGCTTTAGTTCAAAAAAAGCTTGAAAGCGGAGATGTGTTCAAAGAAGGTTCTGTTAATCAACAGACATCTGATACGATTGCGGGCACGCTAGAATGGACAAAGCCATGGGAAGCATTATCAGAGGATGTTACAGAGGCCGAAAAAGAAAAAATGACTTCAGAACAGAAAAAGGCCGCCCGCAAGGCCGCGCGAACGGAAAGACAGAACAAAAGAAAAGAATCAATGGCCGAAACGATGACAGCTTCAGAAATGCAGGAAACATCTGAATCAAGTCGCAAGACACTATCGCAACAGTTTGATGTCGGCTCCGAAGAAAACCAAAGTAAGCTTAGCCCTAATGTTTTAATGGAAGCATATTTCTTAGCCATATTGGAGATATACCAGGATAATCTTCTTGATTTGCTTGATAAACTTAATAGTTTTCCTGGGGCCCCAATTGTAAGTAAACTCCTAGCGATGTTAGATTGTCCGCGCCCGCCGCTCTTTAATCCTAGCTTTATGGATTTTATTAAAGATATTGAGCTTCCGTTTTGTAGAAATATGAACGACATTACTCTTCCAAGACTAGAGAATCCTTTTGGGTGGCTTCCAAAAATAAAAGATATTATCGCCATCCTTTGGTACGTAATGAAGATTGAGATTAACAAATTAATCATGAAAATTTTAATGAAATTATTGGTCAAGATTTGTGAATTAATTGGAAATGCGCTTTGTAAAGCACTAGAAGCCACCGGCGCCATGGCAATGGCATTAGCCGGCGGCCAAGGTAGAGATGGTGTTGCTACTATTATTAAAAATGCAATATGTGGCGAAGATGCGGATAAAGAACAAGTTGAAGACACTATTATTGATTTATTTGATTCTTTGGGCAACGGCGCATCTTCTTTGGCGGATCGTGATCAAATATTGGGAATGGCCGAAGATCTTTCGTCGGGCACTACACAAACAGAAATGATGAGTGCTTTTTTGGGTGATCCATCACAAGAATTTTTAGATATTTTTGAAACAATTATCGAATATGAGTATCCAGATTTACAAGATGCATTTCCGAATCAGGATAAAATAGGTAATTTCTGTGCTAATGTGGGCAATTTAATGCCACTAGATTTTAAAGAACAGATGCAGAACGCTGTTGATAATCCAGCGGGCCCCCCAATGCCAGCCAATCCTTCTCTTTGTGCCACGCCAGAACAAATCGAAGATTTTAAAAATCTAAGATGTCAACTGTTGTCTGGGCGCGCCACCAAAGAACAATGTAATAAGATGTTTGATGAGCTTCCCACCGCTCAAGACTTAGATGATTTGGGAGCTATTCTTCAAAAAGGAATCCCAAACTATCTTTCTGACAATATGCCGCCTTTGGTTTCCGATCCTGGATGCGATAACGGCTTAATTCCATTTGAGTCTGAAGAGCAGAAAGCTGTTGTATCGGCAGCATTAGGCGGAGATCTTGAACAATTAAAGATTGCTTTCTCGTTTGATATACTTGGTAATGGCCCTGGCGAAAAAAAATGGGGATTAATCAATATGGTTCTTTCTGATACAATGGGAATGCCATATACAGCACACCAACGAAGAGTTTTTAACAGAAAAAAATGGGTTGATTTTTATATAGATGAGAGCGACACTCCCGACTTCGAAGCGGAAACCCGCGTAGCCAACGTTATGAAACAAAAGGGAGCCTACCCACAAGAAGTGGCAGGACATTTAAGAGATGAGCTAACAGCATTGGACACCACATTTATTTCAACTAATGATTATCAAGATGATAAACCCTATAAAAAATCATTTGATTCTTTGAATATCGGCAAGCATGGCAAAAGTATAGATTTATTAACGTTACCGGATTTAGGATATAACTATGAAACATTAGTGGACTATGAAGCAGAGAATATCGTCTTTGTTGAAAAAGCCAGAAAGGAAACTGCCGATGCATCATTGTCTTTTAGGGATAATGCCAAAGGAGATACCGATCAAGATTTCTCCTTTGGATTTGATATGGAGTTTTTTCTTTCCGATCTGATGTTGACTACCGGTTCATATGCCGCACAGCGACCCGGTGATAATGCTAGAATTAAAATCACAAATAAATTTAATGCTAATGCAGATTTAGATTTTTCTACATTACCATTTATGACAGGAGCAGAAAGAAGGGACATGAAAAAGGAAGCGAAAGACGCAGGTATTATTTCTGAGTTAAAGTTCGAATTCTTAACTGTCGATGACACACTTGATGGTGCGGATTTGGACAGTTATACAGAATTTTTGTCTACCTTTGAATCAAAATCTTCTTATATGCCGCAAATCATACTTTTAAAGGAAATTTTAAATGATAATGGAGCTAGTTTATCAAATAGCGAAATTAAAACATTCCATGATACGTTTATGTCTAGTATTTTTTCGACTTTCGCTACAGAGATAGCAGAAAACGAAGCTGCATTTACATACGGTGCGGTATTTGATGGTCTAGTCAAAGAGGATGTTGAATATGTCAACGAGGATGGTGAAGATTATCATGACGCTACAAACGAAGATGGGGATCCTATTACGAATTCTGATATGATTTTAGGCGTCAGTAGAATGCAATATGAAGTTGATAATGGCCAACGCGACGACGAAAATAGAGTTTTTTACTTAGACCCGGCACAATATGGTGGCTCATATATGAACCCGCCGCTGTACATAGCTCCGTTACCAAATGAAGGGTGGCTTGGTTTTGTAGATGTAATGTTCCCCGAGATAAGTCCATGTAAACCACAAAGAACTGATTTGATTGATTTTGAAGATATTCAGAGTAGAATAGATGAAATTTATCCATCTTTGCCGGAAGATGAAAGATTAAAATCTGATCCAGATTGTATCAAAGAACTTCCTTATGAAAGAATCTTGGAAAGATCATCTGTAGCAGCAATTGAGGGACTTATAACGGCCGCAATCCGAATATTCGTAAGTGTACATTTTATTAAAGCCATAGCAACATTTACGAAGTTCTATCCTAAGTTTACTGAAACTTATAGTTCACTTTTCGCGCAATATATTGTTGAAGATATGGAAAGACATTTTAAGAGCGCACAAAAAGCTGGTTGGGAATTTTTCAATCCTTTTAAAGATAGTGAATTTTGGTATGCGTTTCTAGAGCAGTCTGTTCAGACTTATGCAAGAAGAGTTGATAGTGAGGGAATTACGCCGCCAACAAGCACTTATGATGCTTTGGCCAATTTAAGTCGAAAGGTAAAAAAATATGACTATCCTTATCGTCCCGATCTACAGGAAGCGAAAGGGCTAACTGCTGGTCTTGCCGCAGCGGCAGCAGTGACGGTTGCCACTGGGGGCGTTGCCGCCGGCGCCGCCGCCGCTGTTGGTACCGCCGCAGCAAATGCCGCCACTGAAGGTGGACGAGTGAGTCTCTTTACTACTTTAAAAGGATATCGATCAACTTTAAACCTAGAGGCTGTCCAAGAAACAGAAGAGGATGCTAAGCTGGTACTTAAAGAGTTGGTTAATGAACAATTAAATTATATGGGTGAAAAGTTTATCGAGAATCTAGAGATTGTTGGAATGACGCCTGATGTTTTTGATTTGGATTATTATGTTTTCGAAAATTTAACACAAGGTAGCAGCCTAACATTAGGACAGGATATAAAAGAAGAGGTTGTTAATCTCCCAACTGAAGAATCCGAAGAAACTGAAGAGCTATATACTGCCGGTAGTGAATTCTCAAATACTGAAACAGGAGAGATGTACACGGGATATTATCACGTTACAACAGATGAGAATGGCGACACGACATATATGGCAGGAGAGTTCCACACAGAGGAGGCTCATGCAACACTTCGACCATTAGCAAATCAGGTAATTGTTCCAATTGGAGATGTAGAAGATTATGGATATGAACCCGAAGACAACGAAGAGCAACCATTTTTGATTGAGAAATACATAAGTATCAACGGCACAAAATATTCATCTGATGATGCTATTGATATTATCATGGGAAATGATGGAACTTTATTATTGTCCGATGTTTATCCAGGTACTTTAGAACATGTTCTTAATGAAGCTGGAGGAGTGGTTGGGTTGACCGGAGAGTTAGGAGTTAGATATGGATTACAATTTTCAGTAGTGATCGGAGGAGAAGCACATCCAGCTACAACTGTAGAAGTAGATGCGCTTGATTTAGCGATTAATCAAACTCCTCCATTTGAAGGAGAGAGTAAGCTTTTATTGTGTCTAATTAATATGTTGAAAAATGATAGTGTATATAAACTTGTAGCACAATATGTCTTTCCAATGAAAAAAATGCTGGCAACGTTGGCAATATATAATAGCGAGGCTTTCTTGCCGTCTATTGGAGAAATCACAGTAGCCGAAGATGCAGCATATGGCGCCGAAGCCTCCGATATTGATGGAAAGCCAGGGATGAAAGTTGTGATAGATGACGACGGAAACTTAACCACAGAGGCCACCGCTGAAGGATGGGCGAATGTCAAAGACCGTGCATCTAGTCCTTTCAACTTTGTTAGAGAATGGGACAACTGGGATCAAGTATTGTTAAGAAAATCAAAAAGTAGACTAAAGAAGCTCTTTAAGCCACATTATAATTCTAGAGAATTTGATCCCGGAGATGACAAAACAGATAGTCCAGGGAAAATTCTTTTAAATAGCTTACGTGAATCTTTCAAGTTTCCTGCTGGTATGCAACTACTTCCATGGTGGAAGCGTAGGCTTGTTCGGCCCAATCCTTTTAATTCTAAGGGAGAACTTTGTGAAAAGGAAGATTGAATCTAATTATAAAGAGGTAAAACAAAATGTCTTCATTTAGTGTTGCACTTCCATTAGAGTTAGACGACAGTGACGGCTTTGTAATGTTGAAAGACGTTAAAAGCTTAATCAAACAAAATTTTAAAATGCTTTTATTGACTAATCCAGGCGAAAGAGTAATGGAACCTGATTTTGGAGTAGGGATTAAGCGTTTTTTGTTTGAGAATTTTGGCTCTGGAACCGAGGCGCAGATAGATACAAAAATTAGAGAACAAGTAAATATCTATTTACCTGTTATAAAAATACTACGTATTTCTTTTGGAGTTAGTAATCCGGATCATAATCATTTGGGATTTTCCATAACTTATTCTATTCCGGACATAGGGCTCAGAGATTTATTAGAATTTACTATTTAAAAGAAGAGGATTTATAAATGTCAGATGATCAAAAAAAGATTATTCCAATTGATTATACTCATAGGGAATATTCTAGTATCCGCCGCGACTTAATGGAAATTGCTGAAAGACACTATCCAGATAGTTTTCAGGATTTTAGCGAAGCATCTTTTGGCTCTTTGATGTTGGACGCTGTTGCTTATATTGGCGATCAATTGTCATTTTACCTAGATTATAATGTTAATGAATCCTTTTTAGATACTGCTTATCAATATAGCAATGTTCTTCGACATGGTAGAATTTTAGGATATAAAAACACTGGACGCCCCTCAACTTATGGAACGGTTGCTTTGTATATTATTATACCATCATCAAACACTGGTATAGGACCTGATACAGCATATATTCCAGTTTTAAAAAGAGGAACGCGTTTCACATCCACTACTGGATTAAACTTTCTTTTAACAGAAAATGTAGATTTTGCGGATCCAAAACTCCCGGTAGTTGTGGCTCGCGTCGATACTGATACTGGGGCCCCAACTCATTATGCTATTAAGGCATATGGGAATGTTGTTTCTGGCTATTATAACCAACAAGAGATAGAATGTGGCCCGTATGAAAGATTTAAAAGAATAAAACTGGCAAATACAAATATATCAGAAATTATTTCTGTTTTGGATTCTCAAGGAAATGAATATTTTGAAGTAGATTATTTAGCTCAAGATATGGTTTTCAAAGAAATCTCAAATACTAATTTTAGAAGTGATAATGTGCCGTCTATTTTAAAGCCTTATCTAGTATCTAGAAAATTTATTGTTGAAAGAGATAGATTTTCGACGTATTTGCAATTTGGAAGCGGAAAAGCTGGAGAGAGTGATGTCGTGGCCGATCCACAATCAGTTGCTATAGATGTGTTTGGAAAAAACTATATCACAGATACAACTTTTGATCCAACGAGACTCTCAAAAAATATTACGTATGGTATTGTTCCATCTAATACTACGTTGACAATCGTTTATAGAATAACAAATCCGACAAATGCTAACGTTGGGGCCAACTCAATAACAGGAATATCAAACAGCGAATTTGATTTTAATGATCGTGCCTCTTTAGCTTCTAGCACGGTTCAAACAGTTATTAATTCTTTAGAAGTGAGCAATGAAGAACCAATTATTGGAGACGTTTCTAATGCTTCGACGGGCGAATTAAAAAGAAGAATTTTTGATACTTTTCCAACACAAAATAGAGCAGTTACACAAGCAGACTACGAGAGTTTGGTTTATAGAATGCCGGCTAAATTTGGCGCTATAAAGAGGTGTTCAGTTCAACGAGATCCAACTGCTAATAAAAGAAATTTAAATATGTACGTGCTTTCTGTTGATCAACAAGGTTTTTTAACACAAGCTAATTCAACCATTAAAAATAATTTAAAAACATGGATTGATCGTCATAGAATGATAAATGATACAGTTGATATTTTAGATCCATACATTATTAATTTGGGAATTGAATTTATTGTTAAGCCTACTAATAATGCAGACAAATATCTTTTGCTCAATGCATGTGTCGCCGCGCTAAAAAAGAAGTATTCTGTACCGTTTTTTATTGGAGAGCCAATTTCTATTAGTGATATATACACCACTTTAAACAAGGTATCTGGAGTGTTAGATGTGATAAAAGTTAAGTTGGTGACTAAAACAGGCAGTAATTATTCCGGAGTAGATATCGAAATCAATAAAAACCTATCTCCAGATGGTTCTTCCTTGATTGCTCCAAAAAATGCGATTATTGAAATTAAATATCCACAAACCGATATTAGAGGAAAGATTAGATAATGGCCATTAAAAAGTATATTGCCGATGCGGATACAACTATAGTTAACGCTTTTCAATCTGATTTATCTACGCGCGCCACTGGCTCCAACGCCGGCGAAGCAGATGTTCTTGAAACGTTTTCGATTTATGGTAGACAGTCCACTAGTTCCGCTGAGCTTTCTAGAATTCTAATTAAATTTCCAATAACAAGCATAACTACAGACAGAACTAATGCTGTAATTCCCGCTAGCGGGAGCGTTAGTTTTTATCTTCGTATGTTCAATGCAGGCCATTCTAGAACGGTACCAACTGATTATAAAATAAGTGTTTCTGCTGTATCTCAATCTTGGCAAGAAGGGGAGGGTTTAGCTTTAGAGCTTGGACAGTACAAAGATCTTACGAGAGGAAATCCCGGCGCCAACTGGATGAGCGCTTCGAACACAACGGCATGGACGACGGTTGGAGGCGATTATTTAACAGGTTCAGCCACTGCTGTTAACTTGATTTTTTCTAAAGTTGTCGATCAATCTTTTACAACTGGATTAGAAGATATAGAAGTTGACGTTTCGGATTTTGTTGAAAAATGGATAGCTGGAGCAATTGGCAATTATGGCTTTGGTGTTTTTCTTTCTTCTAGCTATGAAGCATATTTCTCTAGTTCGACTGCGTTGCCCACGGGAAGTGTACTTCAAAATGTAAATGGCGCCACAGATTCATATTATACGAAACGATTTTTTGCAAGAGGCTCACAGTATTGGTTTAAGCGCCCAGTACTTGAAGCTCGCTGGGATGATTCGGTTAAGGATAATCGTGGTGGTTTTTATTATAGTAGCTCACTGGCGCCCGCGTCAGAGAATCTTAATACAATTTATTTGTACAACTATGTTAGAGGAAGATTAAGAAACATTCCCGTTATTGGAACTGGAGAAATTCTAGTTAGTCTTTTCTCTGGTTCGTATGATAATAGCTCTCCTTCGGGATCAAAACTTGTACTACACAATGGTAAATATAATGTAACTGGTGGTTACGTTTCCACAGGTATTTATTCGGCATCGATTGCAATTACTGCAGCTTCTACTCCTTTAACAGCACTATATGATGTATGGCATAGCGGAAACGTTGGTGAATCTACAACTGGTGTAGAATATTTTACCGGTTCTATGACGCCGCTTTCGTTGAATGGCGCCCAGTCTGCTGCTAAGCCGGTTTATTACTTGAATATTACTAATCTAAGAGATAAATATCGTGCGGACGAAACCGCGAGGTTCAACTTATATGTAAGAAATAAATATTGGAATCCAACTATTTATACAGTGGCGCAGTCTTCGCCGCCAACTACAACAATACCTAGCGCATCGTATAGAGTTTACAGAGTATTGGACTCATACGAGGCTGTTCCTTATGGAACTGGTAGCGATTTACACACTGTATTATCATATGATGTTTCTGGAAATTATTTTGATTTTGACATGTCTCTATTAGAGCCAGGTTATGCATATGCACTTAAATTTTCTTTTTATGATTCTGGATTACAAAGTTGGATGGAGCAAAACGAAGCTTTTAAGTTTCGAATAGAAGATTATGAGTATTAAAAAACTTTTTGAGTCTACAGACAAATCAACAAATTACCTTTCTGACACTACTGAAAAAGAAGTATTTGAAGAAGTAGAGTCGGCAAGAAACGTTGAAGCAATTGCTGAAAAGCAAAAAACATATATACCACATGTAGATTATTCCGATCCAAGCAATTTTGTTAAGTATGGTTCTGCGTATCTATATTACAAATCTGCAATAGAAAGAATTATCGATTACTATCCATATGATGGTTCAGATGCAGAAGTAAATGAGTTTTATAATAAATCATTAGATATTGAAAAATATATATTCAATAATCACTATCCACGAACAAATGGTTATGCTGTTTTAAGTTCTCAGGGGTGGGGCACCAAGACCCTCACTAGTGGCAGCTATAGCAATTCAGATAGTGATGAATATATTACCTTTTATGGTGGTCCCTCAAGCGGGTCATACACAACTTTGGCCGACGCCTTTTCTAATCCAACAAACAATAAGCCGGCCCAATCAACCATATATGATACCGACATATATACAACTGCAAAACTACCAACTGACTATGGCCATGGCACCAGAGAGTCAAACCTAAAATCAGATTTTGACAAGGGAGTTACGGTTGAGTTTTGGTTTAAGACTGGCTCAGTAGCCAGCGCCGGCAAATCTCAGAAACAAGTAATATTTGATATGTGGAACAATGTTGCAACATCCAGCGCCGATTATGGACGAATTACAATTGATTTTCAGGCAAACGCAGCAGGCACCCCATTTCGTATTACGGCTCAGTCTGGTAGTCCAGAAACTGCAAATTTTAAAGGCATCCAGGGACAATCGATTGGCAACAATATCACAATAACAACTATAAGTGATTGGAAACATTATGCATTTGTTTTTTATAACACGGGCTCTGGGCAAAAAGACCCCAATGATCATTTACGGCCCCCAGGTTCTAATGAGGATCTAGTTGTCAAGTTATACGTTGATGGTGTCTTAAATGATACCAACTTATATATATCGTCTAGTATGGCCGGCGGTGGGCCCACCGGCAATGGCGCCATTGGCGAACTTAACTCTAAGAATATGGTTGGAAGAATTGGCGCTCTGCAAACTGCACCTTCGGGAACTGTTACGCCCACATCTTTGTTAACAGAGATGGCCGGATTTGGCAAGCTAAGTGGCTCAATTGATGAGTTCAGATTTTGGAAGGTTAGGCGAAACTCTCATCAGATTGCAAAGAACTGGTTTACTCATGTTCGAGGCGGAACTAATACTGATATCTCTAATACAACTCTTGGCGTTTATTATAAGTTTAATGAAGGTATCACCCAAACATCGAGTATCGATAGTAATGTTTTAGATTATTCTGGAAGAATCACGAATGGTACATGGACTGGATACGTTGCAGATTCTAGAAATATTGGTTCTGCAATAGTTTCTGCTAGTGCTGCTTCTTCAGAATATAAAGATCCGATTATCAGAACCTACCATCCTGACGTTGCAAAACTAAAATCTGGATTATTGAATAGCGGATCGTATCATGATTCAACTAGTATTTCTTCTGTAGTGAGTCTTCTTCCAAGTTGGATTATAGAAGACCAAGAAAATACTGATGGAAACATTCAAAAGCTTTCTCACATTCTTGGCGCATATTTTGATAAACTTTATCTTCTAATTTCGCAAGTTCCAAAATTTAGAAACCAAACTTATACGAGCGCCTCACATTCGCCTTTGCCCTTTGCGCAGCACATGCCTCAATCGCTGGGATTATATACTCCTGAAATATTTGTTGATTCAGATATATTGGAACGATTTATGAATCGTACTCAGACAAAAATGTTTGAAGGCGATTTAACAGAAACCAAAAACCTAATTTATTTAAACCTTTATAACAATTTAGCTAATATCTATAAAGCCAAAGGAACTGAAAAAGCCATTCGAAATGTATTTAGTTGTTTTAATATCGATGAAAACATAGTAAAATTAAATGCATATGCCGATAATCAAGTCTATGAACTAAAGAACAATCTTGTTCAAACTCTTGTTAATAAATCATCAATAAACTTTAGCCAGAATAATCACGAAGGAGTGGTATATCAAGCTGTTAGTGCTTCAAACCCTAATGCTCGTGGATATATTTCTGGTAGTTCCAAGGGCACTGTACATGTTGCAGAGGGTGCTGAAGATAAATATGGTTTTACCGTGGAAACAGATATTCGCTTCCCCAGCTTCAGAGTGTCTGATCCGATTGACAGAAACTTTGAGGAAGTCTCTTTGTTTGGCATGGGCACTGTTTATGCTACAGGCGCCGCCGGCCACAATGGTACCAATACTACATGGTTGGGTGGTTATGGCAGTGCCTCTTATGATTATACCAACTTTCAAGTATTTGCTGTTCGTGATACTCCTTATTCAAAAAACGTTTATTTTAAAATATCTTCTTCATATGCGCCAAACTATTTTCCAACGTTGACAAGTAGTGTTTTCTTTGGTGTTTATGACGATCAGCGTTGGAATATTTCTGTTCGACTAAGGCCGCAAAATCCTTTTATTAATATTGTGTCTGGTGCTGTAAGTCCTAGTTATGATCTGGTTTTCCAAGGTGTTAACTCAGAACTTGGGACTATTCAGAATAGTTTTACGATGACTGCTTCTCTACCCCAGACCAATGCCCGCAATATTTTAAGAGCCCCAAAAAGGTTATATGCCGGCGCCAGAAAGACAAATATTACCGGTACAGTATTACAAAAGTCTGATGTTTATTTCAGCAATATTAGATATTGGGGAAAATCTCTTGAAGATAGAGATTTAGAACAACATATATTTGATATTCAAAATCGTGGAATATCGGGTTCATATCAACATATCTCTCCGAAAGATCCCAATCTGGGCAATGCGGATGTGCTTAACTCCAATATGTTGGTATTAGATTGGAGCTTTGATGATGTCACCGGCTCCAGTGATACTGGCAACTTTTATGTAACAGATATGAGTTCCGGCTCTGTAGAGTTACAAAACAACTATGGATGGGTTGGTAAGTTATATGGTTATCAACATACTGGCTACGGAACTGCTTTCTCAACTTCATCTAAGGATGTTGTACCTACTGAAAAAGTAAACTCGTATAAATTTATAGATCCCGAAAGAGTCATTTCTTCGGATATGATTCAGATTGTTTCTGAAGATGAAAAAGTTTTCGGAGTTCATGAGGTTAAACCAGATTACATTTATTCTTTAGAAAAAAGTATGTATAATGCTATTTCGGAAGAAATGCTTACTTTCTTTGCTGGAGCGGCGGATTTTAATAATATTATTGGAGAGCCAGTTAATCGATACCGTGATAGATATAAGACTATGGAAAAACTCAGAGAGATTTTCTTTAGAAGGGTTTCTGATGTAAAACAAGTAGAAAAATATATGGCCTATTACAAGTGGTTCGATGACGCTTTGGCCGAAATAATTGAACAACTAATTCCAGCTTCTTCTGGATTTGTTGGAAACTCTCTCAATATCATTGAGAGCCATGTGCTAGAAAGAAACAAATATCAAACAAAGTTTCCAACATTAGAATTTAAAGCCGATGACCCAGGTGGAATAATAACAGGATGGGAGTTTAACCAATGGAACTGGATTGAAAACGGCGTCCCCATACCTACCTCTCCACGTAAAACTGGAGAACGTAAAGATTTTTGGCTGAAAAGGGCAAAGAGAGATTCGCCTGAAATCACAACCGGCACTGCTTCGATTGATAACACAAGAGAATTGTACCGCCGCGTTAGCTGGTCCGTACCAACTTTAACAGCTAGCAGTCCGCTTCTGAGTTCATTCAACGGCTCGACGTATGTTGGAGATAATTACAAAAGCGAGGTATTTGCTAAGACTTATAACTTAGAGATTGGCAATCCTCGTAGTCGTGATAATCACTATCGCACTTTTAAGGCCGGCACTAACTTCACTGATAATAAAAACATTCACTTTACTTATAATGCAGTTTATCCGGCCGGCCCCGTTAATACTGAGAATAATGTGTTTGTTCCAACAAATGTTTTATTAGGCTTTGCTGAAGATATGACGCCACTCCCAGAAACTAATGATTGGGAAATTGATAATCGTTTCAAAACGCTTGTTAAAAGATATATTCCGATTAAGCACGGTAGAGATTATAAAGGCGGCCTAGGCTACAGTAATGTTAAATCATCTTTTGCTTTCCCTTTTAATATTATCAGTTCTTCTGTAAAAACTGGATATAACAAGTATGTCATTGATACTGTAACAAACAGCATAGAAATTACAAATCTTCATCATGATACATATGGGGAAGATATGGAAATACCCCTGCAAGGACCATTTACAAATTATGCTGTAGGCGGACATCAATCAAGACATGTTAGGCTAAACACTGGTTCTGACAACTACAGAAATCGTCCCGAAGCATGGAAACTAATTCTCGGTGGTTGTCCTCTAGGTACTGGTGCTCTTGGTCTTGCCGGCGCAGATTATCCTTGGCCAGAAGCCAACACTAAAGGCGACCGTCCATATCCGATGACCGCTTCACAAAAAGCTGTTTATTATCGCGACGAACTGGCAAAAAGACCAGTAAATATTCGCAATATTCATCTTGCAACCAGTTCTAATGGCACTATTTTAGGCAACTATGATCAGTTATATGATGTAGTGAACTCAGTAGGAGCTTTCTTAACGCCAAGAAGGTTTGTTGATCAGCGCCCAGACTTTACTCAAGTGTTTAATAGCGGTGTAGATGTTAAAAAAGCAAATATTGTTGGCAACTTTATGGGCCTACGTCGGACAGACGCTGGACATTTTGATTTTGGACTAACATATGCACCTACTCAATTTACGGGTTCTGGGCAAAATAGAACCATAATAGTGGGACGCTTCCGCCACCAAGGCGGTCCAGAGGTGATGTCTCGTGGATTTCAAGATATTCGCGGATCCGAATACTCACAATATAACGCATTTAACTATCGAAATTTAACTGTCCTTAAACCATCTCAGGGTCCAGCCGGGACAATTTCGGAAGCAACTGGTGCCGGCATACCGGGTATTAAGGTTTTCGACATTCATAAGAAAGACTATGGCTTGTATTCTCATTTGGCTCGTCATACTGCAAGATTTGGAAGAGATAGCTTGGTGTACCCTGGATCCGATGGTTTGGCGCGAGATCCTTATAATTTAAATAAATCATTTATGGAATATGGGGGGTTTGGTGCATATCGCTCAGAAAACACTTTGCAAGCTTGGTGGAGATTAAAGGAAAATGTATCTTCTGCCGGAACTGTTCCAAATGCCGCCGATGGCAGCACCGCAGCTACGGATGGTGCATTTGATGCTTCTGGGGATCGACCAGCATATTCGAGAACATTGTTTCCTTCTAAGTATGTTCAAACTGCCAGTTGTACTTTTGATGGGAGCGATGATGGTGTAAATGTCGGAGGCGCCGGAACTTGGAATGCGATTATAGGTACTACGGCTGCTTCAACTAAGAAGATAACGCTATCTGCTTGGGTGTTTAAAACTGGCGATGGAGGTGGAAATCTTGGTCGCATAGCAGATTTTGGCTCCACCGATCTTGCGATATATACTACTAGTACGGAACAAATTTATTTTCTAGCAAAATGGAACGGCAACAATGCAGTTTATTGGAAAACCGATGCTGGAGCATTTTCATTAAATACTTGGAGTCATATCGTCGTTACATATGATGCTGCTGATTCCTCTAATGACCCAAAGATATATGTTAATGGCGTTGACCAAAATGCTGCATATTCTAGCGGAACTCAAACTGGAGCTTATTATGGAATCCAAACTGGGAATTCTTATATAGGAAACAGAAACGACGGAGCTAGAGCCTTTGCAGGACAAATATCAGATGTTGCTGTTTGGAATTCTATATTGTTACCAGAAGAAATTAAAGCAATATATAATACCGCCATTAGAATACCCGAAGAGTTTGGCCCAGGTGCATCCTATAGCCAGTTGCCAGGATATCACAAAATTCATAGAAACATTGGAAGAAGGATGCAAATAACCAATGACAGCGGTATCCCGACCGGCCGCCCATATTCACAATGGACACTTTCTACGGCGTCACAGTATGACAACTGGTATGTACAACATCCGATTCCCAGATCAGATAAACAATATTCTTGGTTCTCTTCTTCATTAAAATTGGAAATATTAAACGATCCAAGATATTTTCAGTTTGCCCCAATGCAAACAGCGGTCCAGGGATACTATTCAACTTCTGTTGGGTATGTTTCTTATTTTGATTTTACAACCGCTAGCTCAGTTCCGGTGAATGGCGGAAAGAACAATAACCGCCAGCCGATTGCTAATTTAAACATTCTTACTGTGGATCCTGTATCTTCATCAACGGATAATATAATTGGATATTCACTCGATACTCCGATCAAACATTATTTTAATTATCATCTGTTTAACGAATCAGCGACTGGCACGCCTCCAATTGGCCGCTGGCCAGATGCTTTTAATCTTCTTATGTCAAGAAGGAAGAATACTTTTGGTTGGAACTGGCGTAAGAATAGACAATCTGATCACCCAGTTCTTCTTAAAGAAAGAAAAGAAAATGTTATAACTGTTGTAACGGGCTCTTTAGGCGAACTCGGACGCTATAGGCTTACTCCCATTTCAATGAAGGGGAAGCCGGTCTTAATTAATATTAATCTACCGTATGGAGATTCTGACACCACAACCCTTAAAGTGACAAACGCCAATCAAGAAATATATTTTGAAGAGACAGAGTTAAACAATATTCAATTTCCGTTACGATCCACTTTAACAACTCCATATAATAACGTTATAGACGCGATTAGCGATAGCGGACTTAGCATACAATGGCTCTTATATTCAGAAGCGCTTTATCCTTCAACGTATAATGAGTTCTTTTCCTCTTCCATTCAACGTAGCGGATATAACAATTTATTCTGGGATGATGACAGAACAAAAAGAGATACTATAGGAACAGATTCTGGCGTTTTAAACTCGTTTAGTACAGTAGTGAGTGGCGGGGCACCTGGATTGTCAAAATATCCAAAGCAAAGTTGTTGGCCTTTGGATGCCCAGGACGACTTTTTAACTAGAACGCATGTACCGTGGTTACAGGGCGCCGACATGCGCATCTTCCTTCTAAGTAGCTCTGCAGGAGAGTTACAAAATAGTTATTTCCATGCCTTCCCGCTTGCTACCGGCGCATCCGTCACCAATCGTTGGACCGGCCTTTTATCCGTCCAGGAACAACAAAAAGTAAGATCATTGTCGCCAGCAGCGCTATATGCACGCAAGCACATGATTGCAAACCCAAGATCGGTAGTGTCGCCAGTCGGCCATACCGGTTCAAATCCTCTAGCGAACTTGATTCTTGACAATCCAGGTTTTGCATCTGGGTCTTTAATAGATCTTTATGCAGGAGAGGCCCTTTGGGAGGCTCCGGGTCAAGCTGGAATAGTTGTCAAGACTGGCAGTACTGTGATATTTAAATCATACCCGTCTAAACCCTGGTTTAGCACTTATGAAGATTTTAACTATGAATTAAAATTGACGGCGAAAGATTTTACGATTGTTCCGGAATTTAGAATAAGTGAGCATGTAGAAGATTATGAAACGCTTGGCCTGTTTTCCGAAGATAAGACAGACACATTTGAGATAGTTGGGACAGGTATTAATAGTTCCGGTTCTGGTTTTTATAAAGATTATTCAAACTCTGACTTTATGTCTAACTTCTTGAATATTAAAGAAGATACATTGTTAAATGCTACAGAAATAAAACTAGTTTGCAGTGCAGCCATCAGATTTAATCCTTATAAGGGTTTCTATCCCGCCCAGAGAACAATTAATCTAGTATCTCAGTTTTCTAGCTCTTATGCCGAAAGCTTTGCGGCTACTGGAAGTGGAGTATACGAGGGGAAAACATCCGGACAATCGCCGCCTAGCAAAAAGAGACTACTAAATTTCTTCGGTGGTGGCTTGAGGCCATTAATGCAAACATTATGTTCCCCAGGAATCTTATATAACTCAATTAAGTCTGGAATGGCTGTAGATTATCCATTGGTGTTGGAGTCGGAAAAAATAGGAAAATATACATTTAGTGGATCTCTGTTAGATAACTCCCAAGGGCCTTTTAATACTATAGGTACAGCCTCGACCACCGGTAAACGAGGCTTTGCGGAAAGAATGTGGGCCCTTACCTGCAATACCGCTTCCTCTCATCACGCCGGCCGAGAGGGCGGTTGGAATGGAACCGGTTCTTATTTTGATACAAGAGTTCCATTTGAAGCGATTATAACACCAGAAAAATATTTACGAGATATAGAGATTCTAGATATGGAACCCCATCAATCTGCCGCTCTAGATGTAACCGCTTCTATTGCTGGTGCTTCATCAGACGGCATATATACAAAGATGGCCAGCAACTTCTTTGGTGAAGTTGGAAGTTTTTTCTTGCAAAATCAAACGTTTACAAAACTAGAATCGAGCGTTATTACGGATGATTTAAGATTTCCAACCGGAAGTGTTTACGGCGCCAGAGTGAAGATAAGACGCTCTGCAGAAGGGTCTAGAACATATGAGTTCGAATCTAGCTCATGGGGAGATAATCAAGGATTTTCTAAGATTGGCGCCACACGATACGCCCCGGCTCGCAAGAGATTTATTACTGGTAGTAGTGGTGTGTTTCCCATTCCTCAAGATCCATATAAAAATGGAAGCTTTAGAGAAAATTTCACAATGTATAGTAGACCATCTGCGTTCGGACCCGCAATAGCAGGAAGACCATCGGGTTCACGCGGTGCCTTCCACGAGACAGTTAACGCATATCCCTTAGATTGTTTTAATGGTTTTAACTGGGCATATACTCCTCCTTATTATTATGGCGAAGCGTGGGTAGACTTTATATTTTGGCCAGATAGCAGCAAGAGTTATGATCTGGAACAAATTTTAGCAGAGATCGAGGTTATTTATCGCAGGGTTGATCCTGGTCCGACTCTTGGTGGCCCACCCGCAAATACTTCGGATGGTCTAGGCCAAAGAGATTACACATCACTAATTGCCGATTGGCCACAAGTAAATGAATATGATCAAAACATCGACGGGTCTGCGGCACTCTCGCCTCACCGGCGAATGAGATCCCCCTATCAGGGCCGCTGCGTCAATTCAAATGCAATGCAGGTTAGTGCTAGCCTTAACCTTTTTGGAGTAGAGACAGTTTATGAGGAAGAACAAGACAGTTTCGGAAGAACAATTAAGACCGTTAATAAATCTGTCGGAAAACGCTGGGTAATTCAACCTAAGTTTGAAACACCTATGTTGAATTTTTCCGATAGGGGAGTACGCCCAATTACCACCGGTTCCAGCACTCTATTGATTGGAACGAAGATCACCGGTTCCAGCACTCTTACATTACCGTCGAATTATGGTTCCTCTTCTGTATCGCGCGGTATGTGGCATCAGTTTGGGGTAATCCCACCAGATCCCAAAAAGGGTGTTTTTATGGAGATTGGAGATATCCCAACAAACTGGTTAAAAAATCATTATGATGTAAGAGACACAGACACAGCTTATAACGAATTTAATTTTTCTAAACATGGTACGACCCTAAATCGCAAAATGAAATCATTAACAGATTTAATGGGCTTTTCTGAAACTTCAAAGAGACTAGGCGAACTCGCTGAAGTTAGAACGATAAGAGAAGCGATTGTTGCCGTTCCTTATATTATTGAAAGTGTAGATATTTCTGTAGTTGGTTCTACAAGGGGAGAGCTTGCAACAACTAAGAAATCGTTTATCGACATTCCAGCAGAAAGATACGATGCGGCATTAGAGTCAGAAGCCGGGAGTGCAGCCGGCGATTCATTAGACGCCGCCGGAAAATCAATTAGATTATTATTACAGAAAATGGATCGTTATATTCTGCCGCCACAGTTTGACTTTAAAAATAATGACAGTGTTGATCCAGTTGTTATGTATATGTTTGAATTTGAATATAAGCTAGACAGAGATGATCTTTCCTATATTTGGCAAAATCTTGCACCAAGAAACTACAAGAAAATGACTTTCCAAGTCCAATCTGTTGCACATGAACTGATCAGTACCGAATTGTTAGATGAAGATAATATTATGGATAATGAAAATCTTCGTTGGATGGTATTTAAAGTAAAACAGAAGGCACAAACAGATTATGATGATCAAATAATAACCCAGGCCGGAAGAGGTAATAAATCGAATAAGAATCGTATAGATCGAAAAAAGTCAACTGTAAGTAGAAGATCTTCGAGAACGGCAACGAGCACGGAAAGTGATGATTATACGGTGGCATTCAACTGGCCATATGATTATGTTTCTTTTGTAGAAATGGTTAAATTTGAAGCAGAAGTGTTGTATAGTGGAACTACAGCAGAGGAAAGAGAAGAGCAATCCCGGTCCGGAGGTAGACGTAGCCGTTCGTCGTCCCGCGCACGCACATCCACTCGCGATGCGGTCGCTGGCGCCATAGAAACAGGAACCACAACTACTGGCAGAACAACTCGTACAACTAGCAGGACAACGACAACCTCCACTACCCCTAGTCGTGGTGGCAGAGGAGGCGGCAGAGGTGGCGGCAGAGGAGGCAGTTCGTATTAACAATGGCTAAATTTCTTAACAAAAAAGAACAAGTATATGACCTAAAGCTAACTTCTTATGGCCACTATTTGTTGTCTATTGGGACATTTAAACCAGCATATTATACTTTTTTGGATGACAATATTTTATATGATAAAAGCTATGCTATAGGTTCTAAAGCACATGCCAGCTATACTCAGAAGAGTGCAAGTCCGTCTTCGTTAGATGGCAAAACACTTATTCTCACTGATGCCGCCGGCACGTCACACACGATGACATTTGCTAATAACTCAGCTTTTGCTTTAACGACTGCTGCAAAGATTCGCATAGGTTCGGCAACCATTGGTGATGATACACATGCGCGGGTTGCTGAGCAAGTCGCCAAAGCGATTAGTCTTGCCAACCTATCTGGTTCAATTGGTATTACTCCTTATTGGACTTCGGGCTCAAATGATGTTCAGGAAGCCCGTAATGTAAAACTTGTTATGAATGTAACTGGCACCGCTGGTAATGCTAAAACAATTACTGGCACGGGGGCCGGCGGCGCACTTTCAAATGTAACAACCTTTGGCGGTGGATCCAACGTCAATCGAGAACATCAAAACGATATTCATAAAAGAATCAAAGAAGACACTCAATATATTGAAAGTTTCGTGCTGTTTAGAGATATTGAGACTGGTTCTCTTGGCCTTGTTGGAGGAGGGACGGAATGGAATTCGCTGCAGAAAGAACTCTCAGAATATGACGGAGAAGCTTATTTTGAAGCAGATATAAACCCAACAGCACTATATCCAGATCTAGATGTTTTTAAGTTTAATAGTATTATTGGAGATGCCTTTTTGGATGGCCCAACACAGGCCGCCCCAGCGTGGAAGATTGTTTCTTTACAGGGTATCATGTCGGGTTCAACACCTTCGGATCCTAGGAATGCGGATAGAGTTCCGCAGCTTAATATGATTTTAAACTACAAACTAGAGACACAGTCGCCAGAATTTGATGAATTTGATCCAGACAGCATAAGAGAGATTGTTGACAAAACTTCCAGATTTGGAGATGGTTCTATCGTGACTCTCGTGTCAGATGATGTTATGTTATATGTCGAAGAGAACAATACAGAACTTTTAACAGAAAATTTTGATATTGAAGTATATCAAGTTTTCACTGCTTCAACTGCTGCCGGATATGATACATTAGAAAGAAAATATTTCAAGAAAGGTTCGAATCAAATAGTTGATGGATTTATGAGAAAAGAAACACCAGATATATTTGGTAGTATGCTGGGAGTCACTACGAGTAGTGTAGAATATTATTTTGATGTACTAACCGATGAAAGCGTTAATCATGAGGTGGCATGCAGAGGAATGGAGACTTTCAACAAAGACTCATATTATATTGATATTGATATAGAGTGTGACCCAGAAGAGGAATCAGCCTTCTTTGATATCTATGGAACAGCAGCGGAGCCAGAAATATGTCTAGATTAATTTTTGAAGGAGATACCGTCAACACCTTTGGCAAGTTTTTGCCAGTACCTTTCATTGAAAGGATATATGTTGAAGATGAAGATTTTAGAGTGAGAATATCGCTTTATATACAGATAGCAGATGATGAAGACGAGAGCGAATTTGCCGCCCAATCTGCATTGGAAGAGTTGACTTATTATGTAGCCATTGTAAATAGTAGTGGAGATCGTACACATAAAGCGCTCCAAAGTGGAGACATGAACGCTCTTGGGTTGGCCCGTACATCGAAGACAGGGTGGTATAGTCAAGGATGGGAATATGTTGGCCCATTGATCGATGTGGAGACTTATTTTCATGATGAGGATTCGTTAGAGGATTTTAATAGTACTATTTCGATTCTCACCGGACTTCCTGTTGAAAACTACTGGGAAAAGATTGCTTCTGATTATAAACTTTATGGTGTTTGTCCTGACTGTATGGGAGGAGTTGAATCATTTTCATTTGATGATTTTAATTATGTTGGTGTACATTATAATTCAGAAGGTCAAAAATTACTCAAATATACAGTTGACACCACGTCTGAAAGTGCTTTCGGCACCTACGGCGGCGCCTTCTATTACGCTTTCAATGGCAACATGGTTGCAGCCTATTATGACGAGGAGGCTGACGATTATGATATGTACTTTATTGATATTGAAGGTCTAGGTGATATTAGGGCATATGCATGGTCGTCAACAAAAGACTACGATGCTGATCAAGAATCTGTTGATGAAATGTTTGATGCAGGCCAAATAATACTGCTAAATCAAAATGTTAGCAATATATCTTATGAAAAGATTTTCGAACCGAGCGGCCTGCGCGGGGATGTCCCCAATGGTGAGATAGTAGGACAAGCTGAGCAAGTGTGGGCAACTGCTGATGGCGCGCCTTATAATGACATTCCTTTGCAAACAATAATGTTAAAATATTATACCACTGATGGGATAACTCACGAAGAGATTACGGACTCGTTTAATGAACTAGTAGAAGAATATACAACTGAGACAGAATCAGATTCAAGTTTAGAGAGTGTTCTAGATAGCATTTCATTTATATTATCGACTTTTGGCACTGAGCCGGATTTGCTGCCAAGATTAAATACACTAAGAAAGGCATGGCCAAGCAAAAGCTCTGTTACGACTGTAGGAAAAGTTTATGGCAGATTTAAAAATAAGCTTCGCGCTGCAGTTGCTGCAGTTAAAAAAGGACGCCCCTTAAAGAAGATATTGATTCATAATCCTAAAATTATTGATTTAAGAAATCCTACATATGAAGGTTGGGAGCAGCGTGAAATTGATGAGGCGCCCGTCTCTCTTGCCTGGCAGAGTGAATATTTGTATTATTCTTGGGGCACCGCCACGCAGGATCCGTGGTCTTTATCTGCTCAAACATATTATACAGGTGACGAAGCTGAAGATGTGGCAGAAGGTTTAGTATATACTGGATTCTTTTTTCTTGATATTGAAAAAATAATCCACAACGCTTCAAATATTGCAAGAATTTATGATGTTGAAAAATTAGAGTCCTATTTTGGAAAACAAATCACAAGTTCGCGCTTGCGATATATTTCGGACATGGAATGGCGCCGCTCGATTGAGGGCAGCGACACCTATCCTTTTTCTGTGCAAGTGACATTTCCTGCAATTGCAGAAGCGGAGGGGGCCCGAAGTGTCCGAACCAAATATAATCTTTGGGATTCATATGACACAGGGGAGACTCACCTCTATGATAAAACATCGGCCGGAACTACATTAAATTCGTTTATTCGCACAAGAAACTGGGAACCGGCCGTCGAGGATCAGGGTGATTATCGATTATTGTGTTTTGAGTTTCAAGATGTACAGGTCAATAACTATACCCAAGCGAACATGAGCCACATTGGCACTGAAGGAGCGGCCTCCACTGCGCTCGGGGGCTGGTCATATAGTGCTCAGCTAACCATGAAAGACAATACTCATAGAATAATCACAGCATTGACGGATAATTATTCTAACATAATGGAGAGCTATGCAGAATATGTTCTTCTTGCACAAGAGGCATGTAGTTTTAACAACACTGATGGGGTATTTAATAAGTTTTTTGTAGAGGGGATGTCGGCCGCATATGAAGATAACATGGGCGAAGCTCCATGGGCTGCAGCACCTTTATTGTGGCATATTCATCTAGATTTGTTGTTTAATCAATTCGACGGAGATTATGACCAAATTTTAGAGAAAAGTAAAAATATAAGCGATAGGATTAGTCCATATGGCGGGACTTTAGAACAAATAGAGGCTTTTCAAATAAAACTTGAGGGGTTGTATAGCGCCTTTTATGACTCGGGGGGCTTAATAGAGATAGTGCTTAACGGCGGCGATTCTGATACTGACGAGACTACCAGTGGTTTAGATACAACTGAACTAAATTTTTACGGTTCGTCCGACCAGGACAGCTATCCAACTTACATATATGATGCTGGCTACACCGGAGAGGAGGCGGAAGAAGAAGACGAATTTGAGGGCTGGACGATAGTGTACGCCACGGGCGGCTCCGACGACGAATTGTGGGATCCGGTAGAGGCTAATAGTGGATATACCGATGAGGAGTTGTATAATTGGTTGACCGTGAGTTCAAACAGTGGCTTTTCGTACATATCTGTTCAAGATTTGGGCGATGATTATGCCGATTTTAACAATTTCGTTGATGATATTCAGGCTAATGATCCAACTGGTGACGATAGAGCCGAGGCCGAATATAACATGATGAAAGTGTACGCCGGCATTGGAACCGGAGCCAACCCTCCAGGCGCAATCGAAGGAAACTCAGAAGCAGAAGTCGCATATGCAAATACGATAACAACTCTTTTTTACGCATACTGGAATGACGCCGATAGGTTGTTAGGTATAATTAATGAAATGCCGGGATGGGAAGCTTACGAATGGGGAGAGGATTAATAATAAGATGGTGATAATTAAACTAGGAGAAAGATTATGGCAAAAAGCAGAACGACAACAATAAGCACTCTATCAGAAACTTTAACAGAGGCTGCTAGTACCACATCGGAAACTCTAACAGCGGCTGTTAGTGCCGATACCTCTACGTCGAGTTTGACATCGATAGTGGCAGCTAGTATAACAACTGCTGTGTCTACTAAGAGTATTTCAAGCTCGGCAATACAAAGCGCTATAGCTAGAGTTGGTCGTAGTAGGAAAAGATCCACTCCTACCACTGACAACCTTTTAAGTGGAATTGGTATATTATCTGCAGCCGGCACAGAAATGTCAATAACTGTTTCCAGAGGAGACTCAGTTAAAGATATATCAGAAACATTTTTATTTGCCTTGGGCTGTTCTATGGACTGTGGCACTAGTGGATATTCATTGATAGAAGATCAAACTGATACAGAGACAATAAGTAACGAAAATATTTTTGATGAGACCCAAATCTCAAGAACAACAAACAATCAAACGCTTGCTTTGGACAAATTTTCAAACTCGGATGATCCATTTTATGAGCTAGATGACGGTCTAACACAGTCCCAGATAGCGAAAACTGCTGAAACCGCCCAAGCTAGCAAAGCTAACACTACGAGAATCTCAATGTCATTGATATCTTCAATGGCAACGCAGACAAAATAAAAGGAGAAATATAAATGTCTAATGGCACCTTTTCGGACGCGCTGGAAGCGCAACTGGCGATAATGAGTGGAGAACGATCAGTATTCACTACGATCCAACAAATGCAAGAGATGGTTCTTGGTTATGAGGTTGGAGACAGTGTAATCGCAATCTCTAAATCTATACCTACGGGCTCCGCCACGCCGGGATATATTGGAGATGCAGAGTTCGAAATGGACTGGGGATATTCCTACGAAGATAGATATAATTATATTTCTTCTGGCCAGATTACTTTAATAAAAGACTCATTCTATGATTACTGGGAAAATCTTGTTGATCTTTATTATCCTTTTTCATACATTGATGAACCAACTATTGAGTGGGACACTGATCATGATCCGCCATATACAGAGTTTACATATGATGATGACGAAATCGCCCTATTTAATGAAAAATTTGACGCCACAGAGATCGAGACAGGCGAAGAGAGTTTATTGGAATATGTGGGGAATAAAATGATTGCGCTAACCGAACAAATGGTAAATACCAAAGTTAGTGCGCAATTTATAGCTAAAAAAACAAAAAATTCTGTTTTGAACGAAGATAATCTTTCATCATTTACGGAAGAAGAAGCCGCCCAAGGCATTTCTCTTTCTGTGGCTTATAAGATAACCGAGGAAGAGGAAGAGGCGCTGGCCGAAATGGAGAGCGAGACTTACTGATGACAACTAAAGAACTAAACATAATCGATTTGAATCTTTTTTCTGGTTCTGCAGAAAAATTTCGAACTGCAGTTGGAAATTATTATGAAATTGTAAGTGGAACATATGGAGAGGTACCAACAATAGTTGAATTGTCAGATACAAACGAGTATGCCATAATGTTTATAAATGATGGTATTGAGTCAAATCTAGAGTTGGAAGAAACAATATCTAATGAAGTAATAATACCGAACAAAAGATTTCCAATGAGATTTTATGCCAACACCACATATAAGGATCCTGTAGAAAGCGATCTTGAGTGGAAAGCGCGCTTTTTGGGTGGCACTGTTGGTGACAAAACATATAAAACAATATATTCAGAAAATGTTTATGACAACTATTCATTTGCATATACACTACCCTATAGCCAAATGGAAGTAGAGGAAAGCATCAATGGTTCAGCTTTTGAAGATCTGGTGAAAATTTCATATAACTATAATAGACATCTAGTAGAATATGAAGAGTATATCGATACTATTGATGAGCGTTTAATACCAAATTTATATTTGTTAAAATCATATGAATCATACAATACAGCTTCGGCAGCACAAGCAGTTTCATCGATAACTGCTTCTATTGTTAATTTTATTACTCGCGAGCAAAATGCCCTAGGCGATGAAGATGCAACTTATTTTGACTTTCCGACTGATATATTTGAGTCAAATGATAAGGCGCTGGGCTGGAATTCAATTCTATTAGAAAATGATTTTGCTTCAAATTATTTGACAGGATCAATAATAAGATATCCACTTTCGGCATCAACGAAGACTATAGTTTCAACAGTGTTGCAAAATCTAATGTTTGATGATGATGTTCTGACTGATTCTGATTCGCCATTTAATACCCTAGGTGATGTTTTGCCTAGTAACGCTGTTGACTTTGATAACGATGAAGACACCGAGGACAGCGAAACTCATTCTTTAACATACAAGGGAAAGTTCCCGTTTTACATAACTTTTAATTTTGACTTTAATATTCCGAATACCGACACAACATTTGCCGAATCTATTGTTACTCATAGTTTTTCTCAAAGATTTTTAAAACTATTAAAAGAGAGTTTTTTGGAAGAGAACTCAGTCTTAGTTCCAGAATCGAGAGAATATGCTTATAATACAACATATGAACAAGGGGGCACCATCTCAAGCACGGTAGAAGAAACTTATAATCAGTCTTTTAGATCAATTGACTTTATGGATATGTTAGTGTATGCTCATAATAACTATATTTCAACAATGGACAACTGTTATTTTGTTGGAGGCGAATCATTTAATAGAAAAGCAGCAATGGATTCATCTGGCGTTTATCGATACACAAACACAATTAATGCACTAGGCGTTTTAAATAATACTGTAGATTTTTTAAATGATGAATCTATTTTCGAAATCCTGAATCTTGAAGACGCTTATGAAATGGAGTCGCCATATCGTGAAACATTGGCATATCGAATTGAAAAAGTTGGTGGCTTGCCTACTGGTGATAGTCGTACACAAAATGTATTGCAAAATTTCTGGATTTTTAGTTCCCCAGGTGAAATTGACGCACCCGGCGGCGGATCAAATTTTTATGATTCCCAAGTAAAATATGGCACAGACTATACATATAATGTTTATGCTTATGTGTTAGTTTTGGGAAGAAAATATAACTTTTCTGATTTAAGGCTTACTAGACAAATAGGAAGTGCATCAATTGATGAAAGCACTCTTAACTGCCTTGAATTTTATGATCCAACCACTGACAACCCAGCGGTCCAGTTATTTCAAGAGTGGGAAGATAATAAACTTTCTGGAAGCAACACATATGCGTCTAATGCTCAGGTGGCATCTGAATATAATTATCTTGCTGATTGTTATCTCAACTATGAGCCCACTTTAAGAATATTTGAGATTCCAGTTTTTTCTAAAGGCCTTAAGGTTCAGGATAATCCTCCAAATAATATGGATATTACCGTAAGACAAATAGAAGATAATTCTAGAAAAATTGGCTTTTTTATTAGCCACGAAACGTTTTACCATGCTGCAGGCGATGTTGCTGGGATGTTATATCCAACACCGATTAGCGTTGCTGATGGGACTATAAAAGAAGATTATCTTAATGCAAGAGATCATTTAAGTGGAAGTTACTTATCATATGAAAGCGTTTCTAGACAAAGATATCTTGAAGTATATCGCCTTAAAGAAAAACCAACAGCAATGAGTGATTTTGATGGTACTTTAATTGATACAATCGATTTAAGAATAAAGAATACAAAATATACAGAGTCTACTGTATACTATGAAAACAGAGTAAAGCTCAATGAAAAATATTATTATCTTTTCAGATTCTTAAACGAACACAATATGCCAGGACAATCATCGGATATTTATGAAATACAGATGGTTAACGATGGTGGTTATAATTATTTGATTACAAATATTCTTTTTGAAAAGAACTTAACTGAGGCAACTTATACAAATCCATTTACACAGTTTAAAAAATTGATAGAATTGACGCCAAATATTTCACATTTGCTTCTAAATACTGATGGAGCAGACTTATCTGATACTGCTACATCTCAAATAGGAAATATAACTGTAGGTTATGCTGACGATTTGATTTGGGATAAACAATTCAAACTTCGTTTAACTTCTAAAAAAACTGGAAAAAAGATAGATTTGAACATTACATATAATTTACAGAGCGAATAATGAAAATAATAACTATTTATGGAATAGAGAGGAAAATAAATGGCTTTTTTAGACAACTCGGGTGATATCATATTAGACGCTGTTCTGACCGATTTAGGCAGAAGAAGAATGGCGCAAGGAAATTTTAGGATTACAAAATTTGCATTAGGCGACGACGAAGTCGACTATGGCCTATACAACAAAGACCACCCATCTGGTTCTGCTTATTACGATATTGAAATCCTTCAAACACCGGTATTTGAAGCATTTACGGCGACAAATGCAAATATAAATTATGGACTTCTTTCTTTTACTAGAACTGATTTATTATATTTGCCAAGCTTGGTGACGAATGAGAAAATTTCTGATAGTCCGTGGTTTAAATATGGTTCATTATATTATTTATCGGTCAATCAAGAAACTTCTGAAGCTATTGGAGGCGCGGACGCCCTTAATGATACAAAGTATTACGCGAAACAAGGCGCCGCCCGGTCACGAAAAATTATAATTGAATCTGGATTGGACACAGATACTCTGTCTCCCACTTCTGCAAATCGAACTTCATATATTGTAAGTCCTAGTTTGCTTGATACCAGATTTACTGTGTATTTTGATAGTAGATTTATTACGTCAATATATGCCCCTACCGCCGCTTCAGTGTTTAAAAATAATGTTAGCGATGGAGACGACGAAGTACGTATTATTATGGATTCTGTTGCGGCATCTTCTGCTGCTTCTGCCATGGACAACTATAGTGTAGCCATTGCAAGAGGTATTCCAAACACCGTATTATATAATACAGAAACATCTGATACACTAGTGTCGAACTGCAAAGGGCCCAGAGGCACCGCAACTGCGCTTAACTTTACGGCCGACACCGGCTTGACATCAAAGGCTGCTGGTTCAAGAGATTCTAAATATGAGTTATATGGAAAAATAAATCAAACGGATCTCTTTTCCGATAGTAAAACATATGATTATATAGATACAACGGTGTACGTTCAGGGTACAACCACAAGCGCCGAAAGACAATTGCCAATACGAATTATTAGATATGTTAGCGGCTAAATCCGCCTGCACCGCATAAAATGGAGAATTAAATGCCTGTCACAAATTATGAAACTTTTGACACCTCAACAGATACAACTACAACAACAACGCTTCTACATGAATCTATTCCTTTAACTGGAACGATTGTTAGTGGAACTTATGGAACATTTCCTGATGAAGGAAATATTAAGAATTATTCTCACGGGATGTTTCAGTCTGTTTTTGACTATCCTTATTTGAGTTCATCAGCAAATCATATTTTTGATATCACTATGGGATATGATGAAAGTTCAGCGCTTAGTGGCACGCTAAGCACTCAAAATGCAAAAAAGATTAATACATATAATCAATTTGCACAAATATTATTGGGATATACCGGTAGCGAAAATCAAGTTGAGATTTTTGAAAGTGATCTGAGTTTTGCCGACAATGATCGTCAAATGAAGGAAGTGTTTTTTCTAAACTTTTCTCGATTGATTACAAAAGATCAAATTAAGAAAGGATCTTTTAGCGTCACAGTGAGCACTGGTTCATGGGTATCCGGATCGTTGGCGGCAGTGGGTAACGAGCGCCACGCCGGCTATATGACCTTGTCAGATGTTTCGGCCTCCGAAACAGGTGGCACAAATAACAAAGGTGCTGCTGGTGAGTATGGCGTATTATTTAATACCGATTCCACATTTGCAAACACCGGTTCGGGACTAGTCTTCTATCAGGCCGGAATTGTTGTATTGACGGCATCACTTTTTAATCAACATTTGCCGACTGCACAAACTCCTGATTTTTGGGTTGATGTTGCCAACAATAAACGCAGCGTAGACCAATCTTTTGTTTCTTCTTCGATTAGTGGTAACTGTGACGCATTACGACACAGAATTGTTAATCTTTCTTATAACAACACAACTGAGATTAATTCTTCAATCTATTTCTGTAGAGTGCCGCATAATAAGTTCAACTATAGCGCGAACCCAACTTATACTAGTGGTAGTAAGGTGGTAGTTAAATCTATAGCGGCCGATAGTCCTGTGTCCTATATTACTACGATTGGCTTATATAACTCAAGTAATGAATTGATGGCAGTTGCAAAACTTTCTGAAGCGATCAAGAAAGATCCTACAAACGAGATAACGCTTCGTGTTCGTTTGGACTATTGATTTGCAATACCCAAAAGACCACTACTTAATATGAGAGTGAAGTATGTCTTTTCGAAAATTCAAACCAGATGATTTAATCTTAAATACGATGAAAACTTACCCTACGTGTGAGTTTTTCATATTTGATAGTAGAATATGGTATAATAATAAGCCAGATCATGTAGGAAAGGTTTCTCCTACGGTTCCAACTGGCATTGAATCACATCGTGGCAAAGGAAATATTAGCTTATACGAGCAGAATGTTGATAGAGTCGCTGGTGATACTGGTCGATATATGCCGCCAGTAGAGTCTCCTTATTTTGATGCTGATAATCCCATTCCAGATAAAAAGATAATTTATCCTTTCATTACTAAAGATGGTGCTGGCTCTAGTTTTAAAACTGTTGGTACGACAACCTATGCCAACGAGTTTACATACGGAGATGTTCTTACCTCCAGCTATCCTTTAACTGCATCAATAACTAGAAACTTGATGTACTCTGCCGGCCAACGGAGATATCAAGTTGACGAAGAATTTCCAAAAAAGCATCCATTTGAAAGTGGACCCACTTATCGACAATGGTATTCTTTAAGAAATAGATTAAACTTTTATGGACTTAGAAGCCAACATTATCTTGTATCTTCATCGCACGGAAACAAAGATGAACAAGATATTAATTTGATTTCGATTCCTTCTATCTTTTGGGGCTCTACAATTAAACGCGGCTCTCTTTCTCTTAAGTGGTATCTTACCGGTACACTAATTGCCGAGGCTCAAGACATCAAACAAAACGGAGAACTGATTCAGATTGGCCCAAGCGGTAGTTTGGGCAGTGGTTCAGTTGCCGGCGTTGTATTATATGATGAAGGCTTTTTAATACTCACAGGCGGCTATGAGCTTAATGACACAGTTACTGTTGGTCTTGGTACCGCATCGGCCCATAAACCATCATGGTTGTTTTTTGGTGCTGGTGCGAATGATGGCGTAAACCAAGCCGGCGCCGGCTCAACTTATTCTAAGGCTTCTTTTAATCTTTCTTTTAAGGGGACAACCGAGACGCAAGTTATGACTATGTTTGCTCATGCTAGAAGAGGCAAAGCAAACTACTCTAACAATCCGACATTTTTGAGACACGGTCAGAAATTTTTAGAAACAACTTCATCTTATATTTATGAAGAAAACCCCACCAGAACAATTGTAAATACAGTTAGTTCTAGCTATTCAGACTATACTGCTTCATTTAAAAGACAAGTATACATTTCTCGTGTTGCGCTTTATGATGGAAATAAGAATTTAATCGGGATTGCTACACTATCTAATCCAGTTCTTAAAGAAGAAGATCGAGATTTAACATTTAAAATACGATTGGATATATGATATAATAAACCAATGATATTAGGAATTGATGTATCGACCAGTATAACTGGTTTCGCGGTAGTTGCCGACGACGAACTGCTTTATTATGATTCGGTTGACTTACGAAAATACAAAGGCGCCATAAATAAAGCAAAAGTTATCAAAGAAAAGATAGACGACATCTTTGAGGCATATCAGTGTGATGGCGAGCATGCTTTAATGGGAAGCTCAGACTATCCCATCGAACATATTTATATTGAACAGCCGTTCACTTTCTTTAATTCTGGTGGTTCTTCTGCTAAGACAATGGCTGTTTTACAAAAGTTTAATGGGATTGTATCATGGCTTGTATATGAGATGTTTGAAATAGAGCCAAAATATGTGACAGCTATGGAAGCACGTAAGCTTTGTGGCATTAAAGTTCCGAGAGGACAAAAAGCAAAACAAGTTGTTTTAGAACATTTACTTGACAGCGAGCAGGCTTTTAAGATAGAATATACTAATAG
>Ga0209434_1000072_pt1 | contig 55661 bp, 67 predicted proteins | sample ETNvirnome_2_300_FD_184068 | JGI IMG/M metagenome (GOLD analysis project Ga0209434, IMG submission 184068) | Marine viral communities from the Pacific Ocean - ETNP_2_300 (SPAdes) (version 2) | ecosystem: Environmental > Aquatic > Marine > Oceanic | place: Pacific Ocean | collected 2013-06-22 | reverse complement strand
CAAGTGCCGAGAAACATACCTACACTGAATGCGCCTAGACTACGAAACCAAGCAACGATGTTGCTCTTGATATTTCTCTTCTTAAATCCCATGCACTACTTATAACCCGCTCGCTTACGCTTGTAGTTGAGCAGATCAGCCGCCTCCTCTATATCCCAAACGCACTGAACGCGCTCAGTTGGCCTAGCGGTAGGGTCTATGATGGTCGTACAGGACTCACCATGCTGGTGTTCGTAGAATCCTCTCTCTTCAGCAAAGTCATCGAAGTACTTATACCCTCGAACGGTCAATGACCACCGGGGCTTACCGTCCATACCTTCGTGAATATGCTGAACCCAGTGGTGCTTATGGCCAGAGACATAGATATCGGCCCACGGGTCGAGCTTCGCGGCCTTTAAGGGGCCGTGCGCTCGGTTCCAAGCACTAGAACCCTTGAAGTCATGCCTTGCCATAAGGCGCACAGGCTCCCCCTTGGGGAAATTAAGCTGTATCTTAGCCGTACCAGCCGTACATACAGCCACATCAGTAGTCTTTAGTATCTGGCGAAGCACCGCAGGGGTCTTACCCCATAGATCGTGGTTGCCTAACAGCACATATATGTACGGAATCGATGAAAGGAGCCACTCAGCAAGCCGAATACCGTCATCATAGGTCGCAGTCTGCTTCGCATAGAGCCTTTCTAGCCGCCCAATCCAGTTATTAACCGTATCTCCGATATTTCCGGCGTACATAGCCTCTGTTTTCGCTATAGTTTCCACAGTACGGCGCAATTCTGGGAAGTTACAGCCGTCATCGTCCACATGAGGGTCGCCCAAGTGGGTAATAGCGATAGGTCCGTGCATCTTTACATTGATATGCCTAACCTTAGAGTTCTTTTTGGCCTTAGATAGCTCCCTGAAGCGCCTTTCCCGCCTACGGATAAGCTCCTCTATAGATATCTCATCATCTTTCTGGTCCCAGCTAAGCCCACCGACCTCCTTGAATATCTGGTCTGTCCGATCCCACCGCTCTAGCTTAGGCAGATCACGAACTACGCCCCGCCCGGTAAACTCCACCTCGTCAGCAAGGCCAGCCGAAGCACTAAGTCCATACTTCTCTGGATTCTTAATTAACGCTATGAGAATCCTAGCCGTGAACTGCGAAAGACCAGTCTCTTCTGACAGGTTCCTCCGACCAAGCCCCTCATTCCTTATCGAATACCCGAACTTATCATCAATCTCCGAGAGCATGTCCAAATACTTCTCTGGCACAACTGGTTTATCATCATACATCCACTGTGGTAGTCCTATCCCTGACATATCTTACTCCTGTTTTTGTTCTGCACAACGACTCCCCCACTTCTCGCAATCGGAAATAACGGCCTCGTTGAGCTTCTGTTCTATTCTGAAAGCGGCGAACACGATAGAACAAACAAACAGGAAGCATACCCAGATGGTGAGTATAAATACCCAGTCTGTCGCCCTGAGCATGTCCGAAAGCTTGTTCTGCATGGTACTCCGCCCCATAACAATAGCGTCCTGATGCCGATCATGCAAAAATCCGATATAAGACATAGTAGCATGTTAAAGGATTCAAGACTCACGCAGGAGAATACCAATGGCTACAGAAAGCAAGTTCCCAGAAGGACTAAGTTATGGACACCTCACCCCAGAAGAGACTCAGGATATACTCATGAACTATCCCCATCAAGGAGAGGGAGAAGGCTTTAGCTGGAATAGGATTCAAGAGATACTTCATACTGCATCAGAGGCAAAGAGACTAAAGGGCGAGCTAGGCGAACATACCCCAGAGCAAGAGAGAGCAAGAAGAGAGCAGGAATCCAGAGAGGATGCCGAAGCTTCCGAAGAGATCATATTCAAGAAAGGGGATAGACCCGGTTTCGAGATCGAAGGTCGCCATAGTGTAGGGCGGGGCGAGCCGACTCAGTTGACCGGAGAAACTTACGAGTCAATAAGTAGTGGAGGGCTTAAGGCGGAGGAAATGAGAGCCTTTAAGGAGATGGCTGCTCAAGCGGAGAGGCTGAAGGAAGCAAATCAGGCGTATGAGCGAGCGCAGAGGGCACGGCGAGAAGCAGAATACCTTAAGTAACTTGCACGATCCAGAACACCTGTTATGTTCTAGACAACAGCGCACCCCAACGCGCAGGGTTGCCCGATATACGGGACTAGACTCAGGTACAATGACCGAAATGCCTCCGAAGAGGCTACCTTGCGGGACAAAAGACCTCTGTGCTAGGGATAGAGCGTGGACAATCGCCGATATGCCCGACTTCCGCAAGGAAAGCGTACCTCCAGAGGTCGATCCATGTTGGTCTTGGGTATTTTTCTGCATTGAGCTACGGCAATATGGTGCAGGTGCGATTGATCCGTGCTGGGGGGTTTTATATTGAGGAAAAAGTAGCTGAAATCAAGAAAAAATTTTGGAGAGAGGTATTGTTTAAGATAGAAAGACGCCTCGGGGGGGCGAGCCGCCCCAGCCGTGAGCTAGGGTAACCTATAGGATAATGTCGAGACAAAAAAGAACCCAACACCAGTAGTCGTCCTGGCGTTGGGTTGATGGCTCTAAGAGCTATCGTATCAGCAGAGCTACCAGCATCACCGTAGTGATAAAGACAACGCTAACTAGCACTACGCTATGAGGCCTTGAGCGGCTCGCATTGACACCGCTCCAGACTCCTTGACGACGTCCTCGATGTCTTTACGGTCACAGATGGCCTCTAATAGTGGAGTGTAGTCAATCCAATCACTGGTTGGCTCACCTTCATCATCGACCCTATCCCCGTTGTCGAGTAGAGCAGCGGCTAGCCGGTGTACCGATACCTTACCAGACCATGAGACATCACTGCCTTCAATCTTGCCCTGTATCTTAGTGTAGACAACCGGCATACCGGCCTTCGTCGTTGTCTCCTCGAATACTACCTTCCACTGGTTTGGTTTCTTACCATAGACGCCGCCTTTGATGCCTTCTACCTTTGAAGCCCTAGCTCCACCGGTTGAGTTCTTGGTTCGGGTTGTCGTCTTCTCTCTTCCTTTGAGTTTCATTCTATCTTCCTTTGTTTGCAACCACTGAATTGTGGTCACGACTATTAGTAGCACGTTTTCCCATTATTTTGGGAAACATAGGTTCAACCGTCACTATTCGACAGTCACCCCCATGAACTAGGGTATCATAGGTAACCAGCCTATATTGGTTAACACTCCTTACATGTAAATAGTTACGGGCTATCATCCTACTCCTCATGCTCTCCAAACTCCCATCCCTGACCACAGAAAGGGTGTTGGTCATACATGTGGATTAGCTTCTCTCTGGCTTCCATTAGTGCTATCTGAGCCTCATTAACTAGCACCTCCTGTTTGGCAATGCGTTGTTCAGCCTCTTGTTCAGTAGTCTGCTGGCTCTCAGTAGCCTGAATACCAGCTGTCTCTTGTTCAGTAGTTTCTGGCTCTATGATTCGTACTAGTTGTATCATTAGTTCACCTCATTTTTGTCTGGGTTCGTCATGTCTAGTGCAATGTTTACACTGATAGCCTGTATCATCGGTATTGTTCTGTCTGATAGCATGATGTCGGTAATGCTATCCATATACCGTGCTTGTGCTATACCTCTACAGTCATCTGAACAGTGCTTAGCTATTCTGTTCTTAGGCCACATCCAAAAGCCTATCATCGGTTCGTTGCACTCCATACATTGCGGAGCCTCCGCCACTATCTCTATTAGACATGAGTCACAGTAGCCTGTCTCACCTGCTTCGTTATCTATACAGTATAAACATCTCATTGTTTCGTTCCTTTATGGTAATGTATCTCTGTTGTTGTTCTGTCTCTTATCACTATACAGTGACCGCCATCGTCTGTTGTGTGCTTACCTGTTGGTAAGTCAATCAGCCTTATAGCCTCGCCTTTATCATTGATGACCATGACTGGTACATCGTTAGCTTTCATTATTGCTTTACCTCTCATTTCCACACCTTCTTTCTAAATGTTGTATAGTCATCTTCTCTCTTGAATATGCTCCATCCACCAACGGCACCCTCTATCTTCTCTGTTGGACACTTAGCTGTATAGTCAAGCCGTATGTCCTTTCCATCAGTCGCATTGTACTTGTCTACGCTAAACCATTGAGCCTTCTTAACTCTACGGTATATCCATGTAGTCTCTCTCTGTTTCTCTTCTATCTCCTTTGGTTTCTTGTTCCCCATCATGGCTGCTTTTGTAAATCGTATCCTACTCATGTTCACTCCCTGTTGTTGTTTGTTGACGTCACCACTGGCGACAAGACAACTTAACCGGTTCGCTATGCCGGACGAAAAGCGAGGTTCAACCTGAGCTATCGGCCAGCGACTAGGGTTCGTGGGTTTGATTGGTTGTTGTGCTATAACAACACTGATTTAATCTCCTTGATTTATTACGGGCGCTCTTATACGGGCCGACAAAGCAAAGAAGGGATAACACCTACTATATTAGTAAGCATTATCCCTCCATGATTATCTGCCGATAGTTATTAGACGAACATATCGTTAATCATATTACTAACATCACTGCTTGGTTCCCTAGTCTCTTCTGTTTGGCTGTCTGCCTTGAAGGATACCTTTCTATTCCTTCTCCCACCAAGTAAGCTACGGGCTTGCTTGTTCTCTGCCCTAGCTACTGCTTGTTCAGCAGGTCTATGGCTTTGGTCAATACGAGGATCATCTAACTCACTAAGAGTTTCCTTGTTCTTTAGCATAGCCACCTTTGTCCCAACCTCTTGGGCTAGTGTGTTAATAGTTTGGATGTCTCTGAGAATACTCTCAAGTGTTGTCTTGTTATTAGTCATTGATTAGTTCCTTTATGAATAGTACATACATGATTGTTGCTGGTAGTGCTGCTACTACTCCGACCCTTAAGCAGAAGATTAAGAACCAAGAGTATAGAGCGGTTAATAGTATCACCTTTAAGGCCACCCCCATTACTTGATAGTATCAAGGTGATTGTCTACTAGGTCTGTCATTACTGATAGGTAGTCTCCGTTTAGCATAAGCGCACAGATTGTGGACCCAAGCCCTGATCTCATAGCCTCTATGTTTACGACTATTGGATTGGCCTCATAGTCATTCTCTGAGTTTACCACTAGGGATTTAACGCCCTTCTCTGGAAACGAAGCTATCTTAATTGCTCTACCTGCAAGGTATTCGTTGTGCTTTATGCAGATTATTAGTGCTGTGTTAAGAACTTCGCGCTCTTCTTCTTCTATATCTTCGTGTTCCATTATACTATAGTTGCTATAGTATTCACGCCTTAGGAGAGCAATCGAATCAAGCGGACTCCTCTGCATTACTGTTAGAAAGACATTAGGTACTTCAACAGGTGTTAGGCCAATGTCTTCTATGTCTGCTCTGTTGTCATGATAATGGTAAGGATATGAATCACCACCGTACTCCTCCATGAACGCAGTATAGTAGTGACAATGGACGGCTGAACACCACCAATCAGCTATCATACAGATATCCTTAGCCCCACCAATAAACTCCTCAAGGGTAGCGAACTCCATCATCTCTTCATAAGACATTTCACTAAGCACATCTCTAATTCTAGAGGTAGCATCATAGTTATTTGCTATTCGTCTATCCCTATCTAGCTTTACATTGTTAAGATTGTAATCATACTTAAGGCCAGATGTCCCTAACGGGCCGACATAGATGCCCTTACAATACAGGTTACCTGACCCATTCCTTATGATGTCACCATTATCGCAAGAGAACAGGAAGTCTCCACTAGATTCACCAATGTCATAGGTTGTGATTGACAAGGCTGAGTCTACCGGATCTAACCATAAAACATTATTGCTAATCTCTTCCCATTCTTCTACAGTAATACCATTGATACATATAAATGTACCATGATGGTCTTTCATAAGATAGTCGATGTCAATAGAGATAACATCTGTTCCAAATTGCTTTGACTTTACGATAGATGGCGACCACTCCTGTGTTCCTGTTCTAATCACAACTGATTTATCCAGCCTACATAGGGCACCTAAGGCGAGCTTATATCCCTCACCAAACTGTCCTATCTGCGAGTCATCATCCTTCTTAGTACCCATCCCCAAGAGAAGGCTTGACTTAGGTAAGACCACGCCTTCATTGCAGATGATAAGCCTTCTTGTCTCTTCGTTATAGTCTACGGTGCCACTATACCCCCTGTCATGAGCATCCTTAGCATTCTGTAAGAACTCTCTGACTGCCTCCCATGTATTCCAATCAACATAGTCTGGGGTAATGGTTAGCTCTATTGTTTCTTTTACATCATTCATTTATTCTTCCTCTGTTTCATTATTGTTTATGGCTTTTTGGTAACGGTTATCTTCACACTCATCACAGAGATCATCATACAATACTCTGTTCTCACATCCCTCCTCTGCACACTGTTCACAGGTACACCCTTCAGCAGAATGGTATGTCCTTCCGCATTCACAGGTGTAGTAGAAATTGTTATAGTCATCGGGCATCATGCACCTCCATATATAAAGAGTGCTGTCGTGCCACCCTCTATTGGACGATGACATGATACAGCCTCTATCCTTTTGACCCATTGCTTGATAAGACTACGAACTGTATGTCCAGCAATAGTCTTCTTTATCATATAATCTAACGTGCTCTCAGCAATGCGATAGTTCTTCTTCCATATGCGCCACGGTAGATTCTGATTGTTGTACTGAACAACATACTCTACCTCTGGGCTATTTGGGTGGTTAAGTTTAAGACTAAACGACCTGAATCCATATGAGTGTAGTGTAATCATGGCTTGCCTCCCTCATTACACGCTGCTCTGAATAAGGCCTCATCAAATCTTGGGTTAACACCTGAGCACATGTCTATAAAGCCATCAATGACTTTCTTCTTGCTTCTCTTACCAAGATCTAGCTCCTTAATGGCTGCTGCTATTAGTATGAAATGTCTTGTAGTTAGAATCATTGGAACAACCCCCATATAAATTGAAGTAACAAGTAGCCAGTGCATACTACCATGCTAGATACAAGCAGTATGGCAATGAAGTCGTCTACTATATTGCTTTTGTATTTCATCCTATGCCTCTCCTACAACTACAGGTATACGACCACCGTGCTCATCACCTAACTCAAGCCCTCTCTTAAGAATCCAATGGCTCATCTCTTCTACCATTCGTTCCCTCTTTACATCCCTCATAGTCTGAGCAATGAGAGAGGTAGCTTGTACGATCTGTGCTATGCTGTTGTCTTGTGGAGTGGTTGGATCGTTAAGACCTGTGCCAATAACCTTCCCGATGAAGTTATCATTAACAACATCATACCTCTTCGCTGCTTCATTAAGCAGACGGGTTGTTACTTGTGATAGGTTAGCAACCTGTATATCGTGGGCTGCCCTTATATCATTAGCAACACCATATGTTTGTGCTAACGCAGACTCAAAGGCACCGAGCATACCATGTCTTAGTCTAGATGTGTTACCACGATGCTGCCTAGTCCATTTGGTTTGGATATCTGGTATCGCTAAACCATTAGTACAAATCAGCGTTAGGAATGCTAGTAGAATCTCTAATGCTGAGTGTCCAGTAGCTGAGTTGTTAATATCAATCACTGGTACTGGTATCCTTAGCTCCATATCAATGGGCTTATGATAGATATACTCCCCAGTATGCGCTACCTTCTGCGGTGCGAATAGTCTACACCTAAAGTAGTTGTCTGTTATTTTCATAGACGCAACAATACAATTCTTAAGCTCTCCTATACTTGAGAGAAGATCTTTTAATAGTCTTGCGTTTCCATATGGGGTGTAAGATGACGCTGATCCAGATCCATGAACACTTCTAATACATCTACCAGCACCTGCCCTTAGGCTTGTCCTAACAAGGACTGGTCTATTCACCTGCTTGAGTGCTTGTTCTGTTAGCAATGCCGATGTTATATCTCTTCCGCTTTTCTGTTCACACCACTTACTCATATTACCATAGCGAATGTTATCAACGAAACCAACATACTGTCGTAGTGCTGACTCAGTGAAGGGCATCTCTGTAGTTCTGCCATGTCTATCATGGATAACACCCATAGCTTTTCTACCAATGAACTTTACTTGAACTAACTTTAGTTCTCTCTCAATATCCTCATGGTCTTCATGCTTTTCTACCGCAGAAACAGCATGAGCAAGCTCCTCTAGGCTTAGTGGATTTGTTAGCTTACGGCTTCTAACTTTAAGCGTTGATAGGTAGGCACCTTTATGTGTTGCCCTGTAATCTACCAATACTCTTTCCTTTAATGCTTCTATCATCTTTCCTTCCTTGTTGTTATTGTTGTCTATCAGTGCCGCACCTCTGGCGACCAGCGAATCTAACCCGCTGCCGATTTTTCACGAAAACCGAGGTTCGACCGCTACTTTTTGCCGTCGCCCCCCAGCCCATAGCCATCTTTATACCAGCCACTACCCTTCAAAACAAAAGAGCCAACGCTGATAAGCTTTACGGGCTGGCTCGCCTCACATTTTGGGCACTTAGGTATAGGGTCTTTATACTTCATAAGCTTTTCAAACCTATGGCTACACTCCTTACATCTGTATTCGTATATCGGCATATGATTTACGGGCTGGCTATTTTAGTTTACCTTCAGCTAACCCTTCTCCTAATTCTTTTAGTATCATCCTTGTTGCTGTCGCTGCCTCTCTGCTTTTGAATGTTGCAAGTATCTCCATCTCCTTAGTGGTATTGTTGAGGAGGTAGAGGCATGGTTTAGTCTTGTTGGGTACATGGCCAACGCATATGATCTTGTTACGGGCTGGCAAATACCAACCATTCATTCTTTCAAATATAGGGTTGGCACCGTTGCTGTTCCTAAAGCTCGTAACAAAGTTAGGCATCAGGATTCCAGTAAGATATTAATTGCGCCTCCGTTAGTGGGCCACGAATACCATCAGCTACAAGGTCGTGATCTCTTTGGAACTCTACTAATGCTGCCTTGCTTAGCCTACCCCAGATACCATCGACAACGAGGAAGGCACCCCATCCGTTGAGTGCATCCTGCCAATCTGCATCTGTCTCAAGCCCCCACCAAATACTCATATGAGATCTTACTGTGTCTGCCAAGCCGGACAGAAATTGTCCGGGGCACGCTGGCTTACCGAAGTTGTGATGACCCCATAGGGATTCAACAGAACAGTTGAGCACATTGTATAGGCTGTCTGGGTATCTAGATAGCTTCCTCGTTCCAGCTAGGTGCCCCCATAATGTGATGAAAGAATATATCTGGGCAAACTGTGGCCCGATTGTATTCGAGAAATCTCCGGCACAACATATCGCTAGGAAGTTTGCGTTAGGATTCGTTCCCGGTATTGGTGAGCCGTGCCCACCTTGTGACCAAGTGACATCTTCTAAATCATTTGCCCAATAGATTACTCCTTGTCCAGTAATATAGAATGTATAGAGCAGAGCAGGACAGCCTGTTGCTGATACATGATTGGGTCCGACATGATACATTGCTGTGTTCTCTATATCATCTCCACCTGCTGTATGATGTATGACTCCACCTAAGATAGATTCTACTGGTCGTCTTGTGAACTTCTTAGTTGGGTGGCGAGGCAGCGTGGCCCTTGCGTCTATAAATCTACTCATGGTTGGACTCCTCTGCTCTTTTATTAGCTACAACCTTATACTTCAGGCTATCCATAAGCTCTATCCAAATGCTCTTGTTCATACCATATCCCATTGGCCATCCGTCTGGATGGTTTGTTGGATCGGGGTATCCCCCTTTGGTTACATTAAAATAATCAGCAGCTTTCTTTGCTAGTATATCTGCTGCTTCTATGTCGAGAAGCCTATCACTTAGTAGTTGAAGCGAGTCGTTACTGAGGTTGAAGCTAAGTCTCTCGACTAGAGAGGCGGCGAAGGTTGTCCTTACATCATCATTGCCAACGCAATGTTCTATTATAGATTTGGCTATAAGGTATAGCTCTGGTTCTGTCATTGATATCTGTTCGTAGATCTTGTTCATTATTGATTTCCTTTGGTCATTGAGTTTAGTAGTTCGATGTCTAGTGTTCTTCTGTTTCCCTTACCTGTCTGTCTTTTTAAGTTAATGCCTCTCTTCCTGTATAAAGATGCCCTTGATATAGCTGTAGATTTCTTCATCCCAGAATATCTTATGAACTCATCTAATGATTCAGATGATTCCCATAAGTGAACGAAGTCCATAGCTCTCATCCTCTGCGTGTGACTCTTCTTTGGGCTTAAGTAGTTCCCTTCTCTGTCTTTCATTGTGCCTCCTAATGGCGGTTCGTTGTCGTCGATTCGCAACCCCCGAAGCATAACCCGCTGCCGTGACCCGTCAAGAAAAAAAATCAAAACCGGCTCACTCCTCGCCTGTCGGCCACGCCGGACGGCGGCGGAGCAGGGCGCCCAGCGGCTCGTCCCTTACCATACCTGCTGCTGTGCTAAGATCTACATCCAAGTTCTTTGCATTGATTATCGTGTTGGCATATTGCTTTGTGAATAGGCTGTCTATACTACCGATGTATTCCCATCGTGTGAATGCCCCGTTGTTCCACCACTCAGGACATAGCCTACTGAGTAGAGAGACAGCCTGTTGGTATATGGTTAGTGCTATCTCTTCTGTTATATAAGGAGACTTGTACTCAGACATTGCAGCACCGGCTACAAGCTGCGCTGCTTGCTTGGCTGGTATTGCTAGTACTAATGCGACATAGATAGCGTGCTTCATGGTTGGGAATCGTGGGGATAACAAGTCATTTACTTTCCAATCATTGTTAATTGACTTGGCATAGTAGCTGAAGCTTCTCTCATACCCTAACGATATGGCCTCTTCTATTCTATGAGAGGCAAGAGACTTAACCATGTGCTTGTATCGTAGGTTTGTTTCTCTGTTTACTCGTACCTCTAGCTTTGGGGATAGAGCATCTACAATCTTCTGTGAGATAGTACTTGCCCATACCTTGAGGCCATCTGGATCTACTGTCTTCGGAGCAATCACATCAAACTTTAGGTTTGTTCGATCACCTTTGAGCCTCCATAGCTTTCCGTTTAGCCCAAGGAATACTGCTGATTCTCCCACTGCTGCACCCAGTAGGTACACTTCGGTGCCAAGCATGACTGGGCCAAGGTTTATTATCCTCTTGTTTCTAGCTTTCCCGTACCTGTAGAAAGACCAATGCCCGATGGTTGTCCCATAATCTTCTGGTCTAATCCTACCAGATGCGTAGGCATTAGATTCATTTAACTTCTCTTTTATGATTCTTCTACTGGGTTTCTTAGGCATGGGTCACCCTAGCTCGCGGCTGATTTTTGGCTTTGAACCTCGGTTTCGGTGAATCGAGCCGGACGGGTTAGGTTGGTTGTCCCCGGAAGTTTCCGAAGGGGGGGCTGGGGGGGTTGCTGCTCCACTGCTGCATTTCCCCAAAGCTTTAGAATAATAATACATTAAAATGTTAACTCTAAAACTTTAGAGTAAGGAGAATAAAAAACCAATGAAGGAGAGAGAATGGATAGACTATATCCTATAGAAGCAGAACGAGTAGTTCTCGGGACATTACTATTAACAGAAGGATCAGACTTACAATTCATAGAATCATCATTATCATCTTTAGATTTTAGCGCACCTAATCACTCTAATTTATATGACTGGATTAAGTTATCGTATGCTAAAGGCGAGCCTATCAGTGTCCATGTATTGGTGGAGAAAGAGGGCACAACCATTTGTTCAGAGAGATATGGTAGCCTACAATATCTGGAGTCTCTGGGTGATAAGGCTGTTCTTTCAGAGAGGTTGCCTAGATATGCTAAGGTAGTATCAGATATGGCTAAGCTTAGAAGGCTCTTGTCTTCAGTGAAGTCTATCGAAAGCAAGATACTAACTGGTGATGATCCGGTAGATAGAATCAAAGCTTATGCTGAGTCAGCTATCTTAGATGGTAGGTCAGACATAACTGTTGGCTCGGTAGAGAGTGGTGAAGAGATAGCTGCTGCTGCTTCAGAGAGCTTTGAGATGATGGTAAGGGGCGAGGGCTATGGTGAGTTCATACCCTCTGGATTCCCAGAACTAGACAGGCATTACATGGGGTGGCCTAGAGGATTACCAACCTACATTGGTGGTCGGAGTAAGATGGGCAAGACAGCATTGATGTTAGCATCAGTAGCTAAGGCAGCATTGCAGGGTGTACCACAAGGTGTAATCTCTATCGAGATGGGCAAGAAGCAGTTAGCATTTAGGCTTGCCAGCTACTTCTCTGGTGTCTCATTAAGAGAAGCAATGAGTGACAATGAGGAGTACCAAGACTTATTCCGCTGGGGCTTAGGAGAAATATCTAGGCTACCAATACACATAGATGATTCGTCTAGGAATATTGATATCGTATCATCTACGATACGGCAGATGCGTAGGGTTCATGGGTGTGAGACAGTATGGATAGATTATGCTCAACTGGTAACTGGGTATGGTAGAGCAAGTGATGAACGATCTAGGCTAGACTCAATAGCAGATGCGATACGACAGGTAGCAAAGGAGGAAAGCATAGCCATAGTAGCACTCGCCCAGTTCAACAGACAGCTTGACTCTAGGAGGACAGATGGAAGGATGGGAGTACCTATTACCTCTGACTTTCGTGGCTCAGATAAGTTCTTACATGATGCTGGCCTTGCCTTTGGTATCTACAGACCATTCTACTATGCACCACCAACCCTAACCAACGGAGATAAATACACAGACGATGACCTATCACCCATGTTCCAACCACTAGAGCTAGTGTGCTTGGCAGCTAGAGAGTCAAGCAGGAAGACAATGAACCTAGTATATCAATCAGCTTGGGGTAGAATCTATGATACCACTGAGCATAAACCAGAATGGTGGACCGGAGTATGGCCACCTAAATGGTCGTGAGGTATCCCTTGACCTTAACCAACTCATCAATCGAGAGCGTAACAACATCTTCTTCTGGAAGCTTTGGCTTAGCTTGGAACCTTTGCTCATACCAAGACATAGCTAAGTCATCAGCCATAGCAAAGAAGCGGCTAGGACTAGGGAAGCTACCCATATGCTGGTTGAAGTATAGCTCAAGGACACCATCTAACATCTCTTCAAAGTCAACAGACAGTTGCTCTTCAATAATACTGAGGGCTTTAATCCCTTTCTTTAACATCGTTACATGGCGTAACTCAGAGTACCCTATCTTCACAGATGTTCTCTGCCTCCAGAGTCTAAGCAGTATGAATCCTCTGTTGCCATGCGTAGGTCTGGCTTCGGCTAGATATCTTTCTGAGCGATTACCTTCACGGAATTTGCCAGTCATCTTTCTAAAATTCTTTTTCACAACCAACCAACAAGAGGAAACAAATGAAGTACCCAAAAACAATAACAGATAAGAACATTAACAAAGTTCTAGAGTCTTTGCGAAGACCCTTCGTAGATGAAGAGGTTCAGTGGAGAGTACAACAGATGAGTAAGAATGGCAGCGCAATGATACTCTGCTATGTCGATGCCCGTGCTGAGTTCAATAGACTTGATACTATAGTTGGACCACACAACTGGCAGACTAACCTACTTGTCAATGGCAATAAGAACCTTGCTGGTGTTGGCATTAACATCATGGGCGAGTGGGTCTGGAAGTGGGATGGCGCTGGAGATACAGCCATAGAGGCACAGAAGGGTGGTATATCTGATGCCATTAAGAGAGCCTGTGTTCAGTGGGGTATGGCTAGACACCTGTATGACCTGCCTACAACATGGGTAAAGGTACAGAAGGACAAGCCTACCAATGTTCCTGAGTGTCGCCGGGTGTACATCAATGCCAAGGGCACTAGAGGGTGGGCTATTGCCCCGTCAATCAGGGAGATACAAGCTCACCTACTAAGCCCAGATGATATGACTAGACACATACAAGACCCTAAGAAACGAAGGACACAAAGGTTTGTAGCAGTAGCGAATGCTGTAGGCATACCCAAGAATGATCTGGCGTTCTTGTTTGAGGCTGCGTCTGCTCCATTCAAGGTGGACACCGGCTTCATGGGTAAGGGGTTGCTAAGCTCAAGGGTTGCATCAGACATGCAGCTAAAGATAGCAAGCCATAGGATACTGAAGTGGTACGAAAACGGAGAAGTTATAGATAAGCGCAATAGCTATATGGAATACTTAGCAGGAAACTAACAAAGAAGAGGTGAATGATGGGTGAATTACAAATCAAATTGCTGAAGAAGATGAGCACTGGAACCTACGATAAGAAGGGCTTAGCCTTAATATCAGGTGTTGATAGTCCTCGCCGTGTAATAGATAGGCTTGTTGCAAGGGGCTATCTCTCAGAAATATACTACTGGACGGCAATGGATGTTGACCCCCAAATACGGAAGCTTGTCTTGTATAAGCGCACAGAGAAGGGAGACAAAAAGGCCAACAGCTATGGTCAACTACTGGAACCAATCGGAATGTGTGAGCTATGCGGAGAGAAAGAACCCTGTAAAAAATGTGGAGGTGAGTGATGTTTAATTATGATGGTGCATGGTGGCTAGTTGCCGCAGGAAGAATCAAGAGATGTAGTAATTTTGCTACGGCTGAAGCGTGGTCGAAGGTAATTATCAGGGCAGCGCGTAAGCAGGGTTGGAGCGAGACAAGAATATTGAACATGAACATGGGCCTTGTACATGACTCGTTGATAGGAGGTGAAGAATGAGGATGGTTAATAATAAAGAGAACAGGGGGCTACTAGCTACTCATATAGTAAACGGCATGGAGCACTCTGCTGTGAAGATGCTGCTTATAAAGAGGTTTGAGGAAGACTACAAGGCAGATGACGGCGCATTTAGGTCTGATGCTGACACAACACCTGAAGCCTTCGGGTTGAAGGAGCTAAAGGAACAGATGAACGCACTCAGCGCCCTAGTGGTGCTGTACGGAGGTGAGTGATGGCGTTCGGTAGTCAATATCCAAACATCATATCGGTGTCTGGAACAATAGAAAGGGTGGAAGACCTTGGCCCATCTGCGGCCAGCGGTAAGAAGTGCCACTTCACATTACTAAACCCAAGCCTAAGTAAGAGGAGGTTCGATACCTATATCCGTGGCTATGCTTATGGCGCTAATGCTGCAAGGATGATTCGGTCTCGCGGAGAGTTGGTATCAATAGAAGGGAGAGTAGGATCAGAACGAAACAAAGTCATAGTACTAGCGGATAAGGTTTATTTCTTAGACGACGAAGTACCACTAAGAGAGGATGAATAATATGCAGAAGATAACAGATAGTATGCGATGGATAGATGTTAACGATACGCTACAGTTGCCAGATATAGCAGGGCTTATAAGAGATAGGCTTGAATATCGAAGGGGTCTGTCGTCTAGTATAGACACATCAGAGCTTGGGAAGATGCTCGTTAGGCAACTAGAGGAAGGCGAAGCACCATCAACAGGTGCGCTAAGGCTAAGCTCAGCAGGTAAGTGCAAGAGAGCATTGGCCTATGACTACCACCACTACAAGCCTGACGGCTTTGTTGGTGACGCAAGCGCCCCATTAGTATTTGCTATGGGGGATATCCTTGAAATGATAATTGTCACTGCCTTAAGAGAGGCTATCCCTGATACTGGGATTGAAGCATACTACACAGGACTCAACCAAAAGACAGTATCTTTGGAGATACCCCTTGGCCCTCAACAAACAGCCAAGGTAGCAGGGCACCCAGATGGTATCCTGCGGGTTCCGGCATACAGAAAAGATACTAATGAATATGAGATGGTTAATGTGGTCCTTGAAGTAAAGTCCATGAGCGACTACGGCTTCAAGAAGTTCAGGACAAAGGGACTAGACAAAGAAGATCAGTATAACTATCAGGCACAGGCATATCAGTTGGCCCTAGAGCAGAGAGGGCCAGATGTTAGCTGGACATATATGATTGCGTTTGGTAAGGCTGTCACCGCAAAGGACTGTGTGATCAGAGAAGACGGGTCACACTACAAATTGTGGCCTATAGTTGGCCGGTATATTCCGGGCGACGACGATATGAAAGAAGATATAATAGATCGGTTGAGGGATGTGATCAACTCGGAACACCCAGAGGACTTTCCGAGAATACAAGAACCTTCAACCAAACCCAAGACGAAAGGACAGCTTGGTTTCCCTTGTGACTGGTGCTCACATTGGAGAACTTGTTGGCCTACTGCATATGAAGAGCCGGTACAAAGCGGCTGGTTCCAACGCACCACTAAAATGAAACTTAAAATAGGAGAATAGAAATGTTGAATCATTGTACATTAATAGGAAAAGTTGTCGCTACTCCAGAAGAAAAATCTGTTGGGCAAAAGTCAGTTCTTAACATAAGAATTAAAACATGGGAGTCATACGGTGGCAACACTTATGACAGCTATCACACCATCAATGTATGGTCTGACTATGTTAAGAAGACAGCAAGGACTTTCCAAGAGGGCCAGCTAATTATGGTTCAGGGCAAATACTCAACCCGAAAAGTAGAAAAGAACGGGCAGTCGTCGTACTTCTCTTCGCTGACTGCTAACTCTGCACAGCAGGTTGATATAGAAGGCAATGTAATTCGGGCCGACGACAGAAGCAATGAGTCTGTTACTGTTAGTACACCACCTCAGGGTAGGGGTAGGGGAGCCATTAACACGGGCAACCCATCGCCAAGTGGCTACTCTGGTGAGTCCGATGATGTTCCGTTCTAGGAGGTGAAGCATGGGTCGTCGAGTTAAACTAAAGCCGAAAGAATTAGAATCAGATGTCATTGGTGATCACATCTTTTGTGCTCACAACATCGGCAGCGCAAAGAGGGCGGTTGATGCTTGCTCTCTTGATCATGTCACTCGCATTCTTGTAAGGCGTGGTGGCAAGGTTGGTGGTGTAATTTTAGTCGAGCACGGTAATGTAATGCTCTATTCTGATGACAACTTTCTGATGGATTCAGTGATAGGCATATCCGATGGCCCTTAGGTGACCAGAGCGCACAGGCAGTTTGTGTCTGCAACAGTAGCAAGAAGAAGGCTTCTGGAGTTGCATGAGTACTACGGTTCTATTGCAGCTATGCAGCACAATCTGTTTGTGTCTACTGGGCTAAGGCTAGACAGAACAAGATTCTATAAATGGCTAGATGGCTTAGCCTGTCCAGACGGTAGGGTAAAACGACTAGCACCACCAGTAAGATACTTGGTGAACAAGTGGATAGAGGGACATGAAGATATAGTCCCATCAAAAAACAAACTCCCGTTCAGGGAACAAGACTGGTGGACACCAGTATACCAGAGCAAGAACAAACTCAAAGAGCTACCAAATGAATAAGATTATTATTGGCTTAGACTTAGGAACAAAGACAGGGTGGGCTGTTCTTGATATGGATGGTAACCGACTCGCCTCTGGTCACTGGAACTTTCAGCCAAAGAGGTTTGAGGGTGGGGGTATGCGATACATAAGATTCAGAGCAGCAATAGAATCCTTACTCAAAGAGTGGCCATGTAGCAGCCTAGCCTTTGAAGCAATCCATAGACATAGGGGTGTCGCCGCTGCCCATGTATACGGAGGACTATTAGCAACACTACAGGCAACGCTGGAAGGAAGAGATCCAAAGATACCGTACACAGGAATAGGGGTGGGTACTATAAAAAAGTTTGCGACCGGAAAGGGCAACGCAAAGAAGAACGCAATGATAGCTACCGCCGTTGAACGGTGGGGAACAGGGGGGTGGAAAACAAAGAGTGATGATGAGGCTGATGCCTTATGGGTTGCAGCAACCTTCATCAACCAGATATCTTAATAATAACAACTAATAAGGAAAGATGATGAAGTATAGTAATAACCTAATAGAAACAGTTAGAAAGAAGGCAGACCTTCTTGATCTAATAAGCGACTACACAACGCTAGATAAGAAGAAGAAGGGGCACTGGGCTATGTGTCCATTCCATGAAGAGAAGACCGCAAGCCTTCATCTAGAGCCTAAGCGCGGAGTATACTATTGCCACGGCTGTGGAGCGAAGGGTGACATCTTTACTATTCCAATGGTTCTCAATGGACTAGCCTTCGGAGAGGCTGTTCACCATGTTGCTGAAAGATTCAACATAGAGATTAGTGATGAGGTAGATGATGAGAGAATACAGGCACAGTACCAGATGCGTAGAGCCTTAGACATTGCTTGCCGATACTACAAGAAACAACTTTCCTCAAACGAAAAGGCAATGAAATACTTGGGCAGCAGGGGAATACTTGTCGGTTCTATAGTTGATTGGGAAATTGGTTATGCTCCTAGTAATGATCCAGAGTTCATCAAAACCTTTAGAGACTTGAACCTGACGGAACACGCCATCAATGCCGGTATACTTTCTGATGGACAATACGGCATATACTCTACCTTCAAAGGAAGGATTGTTTTCCCTATAAAGAACAAGATAGGTAAGGTGGTTGCGTTTGCTGGAAGGGATATCACCGGCAAATCAAAGGCTAAGTATATCAACGGAAAGGAAACCAGCCTATACCAGAAGTCTCAAATACTATACGGACTATCAAACGCATTGCCACATGTCAGAGAGAACGGTCAGATTGTAATAGTCGAAGGATACTTTGATGCGATAAGGGTTAACCAAACCGGATACAAGGAAGTCGTCGCAACCTGCGGAACAGCACTAACTAAGGATATGGTTAAGAGCTTCTCTAGACTAACGAAGAAAGCCATATGCTTCTTTGATGGAGACAAGGCTGGGAACGGTGCTGCAATGAAAGCCCTGCCTGTTCTATCCAAGTACAATGTTGATGCAGCTATAGCCCGTCTACCAGAGGGCAGAGATCCAGCAGACTGCTGCGATACTGATGAGATGATTGTTGTAAATGCGATTGAAGATGCTAAGCCATTGCTTGATGTTTGGCTTAGGCACTTATCCGACTCGTACCCAAGCACACCAAACGGAAGACAAGAAGCAGCCATAGCTATCAAGCCAGTGATTAGACTTTACCAAGGCGTGGCTAAAGACATTGTTCTTAGACAGGCAGCAAGCGTTCTGGGCACATCACCAGAAGCACTAAAGTCTCTTGTCTCAGAGGCACCATCTATTATCATGGAAGAGAAGCAAGAGCGCATAGCTGATCCACTTGTCCTTTCCGTGGCTAGGTGCTGTATTATGAGGCCCAATGAACTTAGTGAGATCAAGCAATCAATTAAACTAAAGTGGATAGATGGCAAAGAAGAGAGATCTGTTATACGGCTGCTGGTAAATGGCGCACCCATACATGAAGCAGCAAGAAAGGCAGCACCACACCTACAGGGAGAGCTTCTAAAGCTGGCTGTATCTGATGACCAGCAGTGCTCTATTAGCCAGACAGCTTCCCGACTAGAGCTTCGGTACATAGAGAGGTCTATCACTGAGCTTAGTGGAACAGAGAGGCTTGACGCGCAAAGGAAAAGACTAAAGCTACAGTGGACAGCTAACCACTAAGCGAGGCAACCTTCTCTCTAACCCACATAATATTAGCATCGATATCATCAAGCTTGGTCTTGACTTCAGCAAGCTTTTCATTGTAGTTCTCAGACTTAGACTCAAGCCTGATAACCCGCTCCCGCAGCTTTAAGATATCCCTACTGAGATGGTCGTAATTGGTTATCAGTCGCCTAATGAAGTAACCAACAATAGTAATACCTACCATCAGTATCCCTTGGGCGACCGATAACACTAGCTGACTGTCTTCCATAACTAATCCAAGTCGTCTATAATGGCTTCAAGAGCAGCCTCTAGGCTTTCTCTCACTATCATAACCCTCTCTTCCCTAGTTATGTCGGTGCCACCATCGCTGCTTGACAATTTAGCCATCTTCCGCTGAGTCTGTCTCTCCCTGATTATTGCAGGAAGAACCCTAGCTAACAGTATCATGACTTTCCCGCCAAGCATGTTGACCTATCCTTGTCTACTGACCAGCAATCTGACCATCAACATAGCCTTGACCAATGATATAAGACATCAGAACACCGACAGAAAACATACAGGCTTCTTCCCAGCCAACCTCTCCGGTCATTGCTTGAGCAACGATGGGCAGCAACGCTCCACCAAGGGCCATCCAAAACTTACGGGATTTCAATTTTTCTAACATAGTCTCTCCTATCTGTATGGGACATAAGATTGTGAGAAGTCCTTGATAATACCCAAAGACCTCAACTGCTTTCTACGCAGCTTATCCAATCTGTACTGAGCATATGCCGCCATTAGCTCTGGGTCAAGTTGTTTGATATTAATGCCAGACAGAGCATCAGCCAACGATGCCGCATATGGAATCTCTCTAAGGTCTGATACCTGAACACCATCGGCAAGCAAAGTCTCTGTCGGAACAGTTCTGCTTGCGTAGAACATTTCTGTAGCAGCAGCCGCATCTCTGAAGTTACGCATCCAAGGCAACTGTCCAAGCAAATAGTTCATCTGTCCATCAATATGTATCTTAGTTCGCCACTGTTTATTGAACTTATCGTAATAGGTATACTGCTTTAAGCCAGCCCTATCAGCAAGGTAAGCCTTCATGGGTGCGCCGACCAGCGGTATAGCATCTAGTGGCCTCAGTATCTCACTAACAAGACGGCCATCATTTAGTTCTGATATCTCTTTACCGTAGAAGCTGTGCCTTTTAGTCATCTGCTCAACCGCTACACGGGCCAAGAAGTGAACCTCCCCCAACAACCTAGACTGCCTAGCCCTATCTGAATACTGTCTAGCCCTTGCTGTCTTGCCACTAAGCCCTATTGGTTTAAGGAACTCATCCGGCAAGAGCATACCCACGCCCCAGTTCTGTGGGTCTACAAGACCACTAAGCAAGGACACCTGATTCATAAAGGCTTCTTGTGGTAGGCCAAGACCTTGAAGCTTCGCGTGCTTTAGGAGTGGGAACCAGTTCTTACCCAGCTTACCCATCTTAAAAAACTCACCCTTATCTTTTCTATCCAAGTATGGTACTGGAATATTTTCAAATGGAGTGCCCTCAAGGGTGGGTAGAGGGACACCTATTGTGTGCATATAGTGTGTCTCTCTCAGGCGTAGTGTCTCCATGTCTAAGGGGTCTGACTTCACATAGCCACGGCCCTCGGCCTGTGATTGGGTTGCCTCAAATATCTGTGGCACACCATCTGTCATCATCCTGTGGAATGTCGCATAGAAGTGAGGAGACTTCTGCATCATGTTCCACTGCAAGTGAACATTCTTTATGTTCCATGTAAACCACGGAAAGATAAGCCTCATCACTTGCTTCTGGGTATTTGTTAAGTCACCATAGTTAAACAAGAACTTATGAACATGGTTTACCGAATCAGCCCATTGCCCGGTTCTTCTATAGTTACCAAGAAAGTTTGTTATCCTTGCTTGATTCTCAACTGTTCTTGCTAGGTACTTTCCGCCCCAGTTCTTAGGCAACGCGACAGGGAACCCCGAAACGGCGAAGGTCATTCCAAAAAGAGCAACATCTTCTAGGTCAACTCCACCCATCTTCTTACCAAGGAGTTGGGCCACACCATTACCAGAAGCCATCTGCTCAAGCAGATCCGTTTCAGCCTTAGTAATATCTGAGAACGAAACAAAGGAAGGGCTAACAACATTCGTTTCCACGAAGTCATCAAGCACATCATCTAGTGGACGAATTATTCCATTCCTGAAATCAATACCATTCTCATGAAGCTTTCTCAGGCCAGAGAATTTGGTTATATGTTTCTGGGCAGCCCTGAAAGCGTCGTCACCAGTATCAATCAGATGGAAGTATTTCTCTATGCTGCCGTACCTTTCTTTGATCATAAGGCCAAGAGATAGCTGTCCACCTAGAATAAGATTAAAGGGACTTAGCGCACCCTTAATGCCAAGGTCTAAGATATTAGAGACAGTATTTGAAATGGCATTACGAGTTGAGAAGGCAACAGAAGTTACTGTAACTCTTGTCTTCCAGAAAGCCTGTGCTGCCCTAAGATACTGAACCGGTGCCGACCCTGCCAGCTTACCAATAGACCCCATATCCAAAACTTCTTCCATATTTACTTTGAAGGCGCGTTTAATATATGTTTGCCAGAAGCGGGTATCTTGGTCAAAATAATATTTAAGATGGTCCCACTCTAAGCGAGGAGCATCTGTCGCGTACTTCTGCCTAAGGGTGTTGGCCTCATCAGCAAGATCTTCAAATATCTTTTTACCAAGAGCCGACCGCGTGTCTCTTAGCTCCTCGAAGCGAACAAATTTAAGATCATCTGGAGGCACTTCAGATTTACGAGTCCTATCCCAAACCCGTCCTGCTTCGTCCATCTGCTCTTCTATCCTACGACTATAGACGGCGATAGGATCAAATAGCTCCTCTCCGGCGGCGGCCTGTGCTGCCCTAATCCTAACAACAGTTTGCTCTGTCTTTCTCAAGTACCTCATGCGCGGAGAACTCTTGATAAAGCTGGCGAACAGGGTGTCAGTCATTACCCCGCCAATCATTTCCTTACCACGATTCTTAAAGTAACTCGCCACATCCTCTGGGGTCATGCCGGACGCAAGCCATTGCTCAAGATTGCCACGGTGCATTACATTCACATCTCTCTGGATGTTGCTCATGTTAAACACAGGAACCCAATCACCATCAGCAGCGACCTGTTCTATAGTCTTTACAATAGAACCATCTGCTGCTCTTTGTGCCGACAAAACCTGAGCCGTACCCGTATCCATCATTGTTACTAAGAGATCTTCATTGGTCATTGCCCTGTTAGCCTGACAATATCTAGCATATATCTCAAGCGGATCAGCAGTAAGAATCTTATCGTGACCAGTATTCTTAAGGGCTTTTAGTTCTAAGATAGAACCAGATAGCTTCCTGCGGTGGCTTGCCTCCATAGTAGTCATCAGAGCATTGTCAAGACCACCAGCCGAACCCGCAGCCCGAACCCTGCCCCGATGGATCTCGTAGAGAATATTCTTATCAATCTCTTTGTAGATATGGGGAGTAAACTCTATTACTCCCCAGTCTCTCATTATTCTTTCTGGTGATGCTGCCCAAGTATAGCCCCTCTCAGCATACTCAGCCTCGTATCTCTTAATTATAGCATGGGCTTCATCCATAACTGGTTTAAGAACTGGGTCCACAGGTGTATATCTTCTACCAATAAGCCCCGGATAAAGCTTTGCTAACGCAGGGTGAGTCTCCTTATTCACAAACATCGGAGCTTCTTTGAGAACCCCCATGACTGCCAGCAAAGTATCTTCCTCGCTTAAGTCCTTTGTTAAGTGATTGAACTCAGCCATCATCTTGGTTTCCCAGTTCTCCAAGTCCCGACCAGAGTATGCACCTTCTTCAAGCTTTGGAAGCTTGGCCTTGGTCTTGCTAAGTTCTTTCTTCAAATCCTTCTGCAAAGACTCAAGCCCAGACTCCTCTTTAGGTGCCTTGCCCCTCGCCTTCTTAGGCACTCTCTTTGGAATCTTTGGGGGGACTATGTACTCTGAGACAGATTTCTTAATAATCTCCATCTCTTTATCCAACTTAGCAAGAGATAGGTCTGGGCTTCCGAACACTGCCTTAATCTTCTTTGCCTCTCTGCCGAATGCCTTCTTAAGAACAGAGAATACAATAGGATCAACATCCTTATTCTTGCTTACTATCTTTGCCAGAGTTGCTGCTACCTCATCATCAGACATATCCTTGAGCGCCCTACGCAAACGGAAAGCGCGGAACCCAGCCTCGGTTAGTTGCTGTCTGCTGGCTGCTGTTGATGCCATAGCATACGATCCAACATCAGGAAACTTAGACCGAGAACCAGATTTGAATCCAGTCTCTAACGACCTTAGCGCACCTTCTACGGCCTTCTCATCAAACTTAAGTAGACCAGAAAGTGTGTTGTGCATGTCCTTATGGAAAGGAGTTAGTCCTTTTAGTCTTGGTAATATTGAGTCTATTCTTCTGGAAGTGCTCATAAGAATCTTAGATGAATCGGCAACCTCATACAGCTTCCTCTTAAAAGCCTCACTCCTCATAAGCTCTCTAAGAACAGTTGATACCCCCGTGTCTGGTGCGTCTAGCCCACCCATTAATCTGCGGAGGTTATGTAAATAGTCCACCATAAGTTCAATGTCATTAGCATTAAACTTTTGTGCTGTGATCTTATAATCTTTCAGTTTTTCAAGAACCTCTCTGGCTCCCCAAAACAAATCAACAACCTCATCAGCCACGGTTTTGGGGTCTGCTACCTTAAGCGTATCTTTTGTGTAAGCCCAGACCCAAGATCTGAGATTGCCCATTTCGCCATCAATTTTATCAATGGATTTCTGAAGATTTGTGAGCCTTAAATCAGATTCAGCAATCTTTCCTTGTCTCCGTTTTGGCGCTCCCTTTGGTCTTGTTAGAGGGGCAAGCTCTGGCTCATAGTATTCGATAAGCTGCTCTTCAAGGTCATCCATCAAGGCAGCCTTATTCCTCTGTGCTTGCCTAGTTTTGTTTGGCCTAAGAACAAGAGCCTGTACGTTCTTATCTTCGTGCTTCCCCCTAAGAATCTTTATAAAGACCTTTTCATTAATCGAACGACCAGTATCTAGTTTGAAGTCTCCCCCGTGCTGTGATGTAATCCTGCCGCCATCAACAAGCTTTCCATCCTGATAGACGGCAATCGCAGAATCTACCGTAATTGGCCGAAGCTTACCAGCAACAACGCCATCAGTGAAATCACCGGCAAGCGCCGCATCGAAGGTATCTGGTATCTTTACTGGGTCTGTCTTTGCGACCTTCGTTAGAGGTGTCTTAAAGAATACTTTCTTACCGGCACCGTGCATCGTGCTTGACGGATCTCCGGCTTGAAACAACCTTAGCTCTGACTCTCTCACATCAAAGCCAAGCCCGTTTCTCTCAAAGAAAAAGACAAGCTCATCAGAATCTTTGGCTTTCCTTGAATCTACTAGGACTCCACCAGCTTGAAGAACAAGCTGATTCCTCTTCTCTCCCTGCGACCATACAGAAAACTCCGTGCCTATCTCAAGCTGCCTAAGCGGATCTACCGTACCCTTCCTCTGAACAAACGGATACCAGCCAAGCCTCTTTACTTCAGCACCACTTTTCACCACCTCAGGATAGAGGTTCACTTCCTTGGCCACTGCTGGCTCAATAAAGATTCGATCTATATCAGTCGATGGCTGTAGGTCTGGACCCGGCTGAGGCTTCTTAGGCGCTTTCTTGTCTTTGAACTTAATGCGAGAGGTGCGTGTAGTTGCTTTCTCTGGTGCTTCCTTAAATAAAGCCTTTAGTTCGTTATCAGATAAACGGTAGAAGCCCTCAGAACCATCTGATCGCGTAAACCAAACGCCTTTCTCTCCTGCATTGTAGGCATTGCTATAAGTAGGCCTATGCCCCTCGTCCAAGACCTTCTTAACTAAATGCTTGACAGGCTCTTCAACAATCTCATCTATTGATTTCGATCTATAGGCAAGCCACTTAGCTTTCGTTTCTATACCTGACTTCGTTAACTCAACCTTAAGCCTCGCGTTTAGTTCTTTCTTAGTCGCTTTTGGCATTAGTGGCTTTATCACCTCAAGCCACTCGTCCTTTAGTGCCTTGTAGGTTGGATAGATCGCCGCGCCCCCAGATCTCTTAATCCTTTTGGCGTCGTCAACCATTCCCATATACTCTTCGGGAAAGACATCTTCCAGTGCGCCCCGTGTGACCTCTGGAGCCTCCTCGACAGCCTCCTTGAACTTAACCTTTCCACGCCCCTTCTTAACCTTCGGCTGCTTCGGCTTAGTCTTGGTCTTGGCCTCATCTCTCTTGAAGTAAACTTGTATATCATCAAGCTCATCTGTCTCTAGTGTTCTTGTTGTCTTGCCATTCCTTGCAACAAGGCCAATCTCTTGGCCATCCATTGTTTGAAAAGCAGATTCAACCCTCCACATATCGTCAGGAGAGGCAGAGTTCCCATCAAAGATAGCAACAACATCGTCCTTCTTAAGTTTCGTGCCCGGAGTTAGTTGCTTATATCCAGTGTCAAGAAGCTCATCTATGTCATAGTTACCTGCTCTTGGCTGACTCATCCTCTCCACTATAGGTGGGTCTGAACCAATGATGCCCTGCTCTTCCGCCTCCTCTACAAGCTTCTTCTTTAACTTTGAAACAGCAGGAGTATCTGGAACATTCCCCTCGATATTATCGAGATGTTCTTTCAGAGCCTCAGCGGCACGGCCCTTCGTAGCTGGGGTCACCTTCCCAGTCTTGGGATTCTTCGATGGCTTAATCGTATCCACCACACCCTCTGGGCCTATAATATTAATGACTCTCTTAGTCGGAGAGTATGGGTCGGTCATCGACAAATAAAATAAACCATTACCATTCGGATCTGTAAAGGATAGCCGCATTTGCTTGAGGCCGGGAACCCTTACCCTGTCCCACTTAACTGTAACTGGCTTCCACTCAGGAAGACCTCTCTCGTCATCAAATCTCTTAAGCCAACGGGCGGCCTCACCCCTTGTTGAGAAGGACTCAGGAGAACCCTCAACAGAAGAGAGTGACTTATCTTCGTTAAATCTTCTAACTACCCATTCTTCTTTAACCTTCTCTACCTTGTAAGTTTCGTCTAAACGATAGGAGCTTCTAAAGAAACCCTTCTTAGATAGCTCGCCCCTGCGGTGCTGGTAAACACCAGTTTTCGGCTTGCCCGGTTTAAGCTTCACACGGCGGCCCTTTGTCTCCGTGGGCACAACAGGATCTACATCATGAGAAACTTGTGCTGTCTCGGTAGAGGCGTGCTTAGCCTTCTTGGTGGGCTTAACTGGGGCGGCCTCTTCACCCTTAAACTTAACACGACGACCCCTTACTGGCTTAACTGGCTCAACCGGCTCGATAATCTCTTCAAGCTCATCAGCCTTATCTGCTCTAACCTTGGCGGGATTAAGCTTCTTTGCTGGACGCGGAGTAACCAAGTACCAACCATGATCCTTATCAAGCTGGAATCTTTTGTGTATCTTAATGCCACGACCAGTAAGAACATCTGAAAGACGATAGCCCTCATGCTCCGCAAAGGTAGCGGCTGGTCCGATAACCTCATGCCTCTTGGCTGTAGTGTCCTTGGCTGTGCGATAAGTCTTTCTTGAGACACCCTTGAGAACACCTACCCTATCATAGTAGCTTCTTGCTTGGTTCCAGTGAGCCTTCTCATGCGGCTCAAAATCAAAGACACCCCTTCTCTCCACAGAGGGTGGCTTCTCAAACCTCTTGGCGCTATCTGCCATCGGAAAGCCCTTGGGCTTTCTCCCTCTTACAATCGAATCCTTCGCAGTAAGAAGTTCGCTTACTATTAGATTCAACTCCCTATAAGCTGTATCCTTTCTTCTAAGCCCAAACAGTTTCTTTACCTTGCCCCAGAACACATCGAATACACTTGTTCTTTTGGATGCCAGATAAGGAATGCTATCTAGAAACCTAGCAAACTCAGGACTAGACACCCCATAAGATATAAACTCTTCTGGACTCGCTAAGAAATCACGAAGAGGCTGCCCCTGTACGATGCCGTGTTTTAGCAGTAGCTCTGGATCGTTTTTGGCACGGTCAACAACATAGTTGAATAGCTTTCTAAGATTGTCGGAAGCATGGGATGAGGCTGTCTTCTCTCCCTTTTGCCAAGCCTTAGCTGCGTTCCTATATCTATTAACAGTTACAGCATGAAGCGTTTCGTGGGCAAGTGCCTGAAGAGCATCAGGAGCATTGTCTGAAATCAGAACCCTTCTCGGCTGCTTAACGCCCTCTACCACTTGCTTCGGCCTATACTCTCCAACCAGCTTGCTATCTTCTAACCAGCCAATTCGCACATCTTTACCAACCTTCTCACTCAAAATATTAAGCAAGGAAACATAGCCATTGTTTTCAAACTCATCTAGTTTTGGGATAGACCGTATGAGATCCTTCAGACTAACCAGACCATCCTTAGATGCTTCAACCTGTTCTCGTATGACTCTATTAATGATGCCGTTATTTACAGTAACCTTAACCTTGTCCGTCACAACCTTCCCATCAAACCAATCTGCCGGACGGCTTGAGTAAGTTTTCTCACGCGCTTTCCGGGCCTTAACTGATGGTGGCTCTACTCCGGTTACCCAAGTTTCAAACAGTTCTCGCTCATGTTCCGGCACCAGAACTTTCCAAGTCTCATCGTTATCTCTAATCATCTCCTTAAGTAAGGAGCGAAACTCTTTCCTTGTCATGCCAGAGTAGAAGTTTTTCTCACCAACCTTCAGCTTTGTACCCTCGGAGAGCACAAGACCTTTCTTATATGCCGAGTCAAGCATACGGTGTTCTTCTTTAAGGGTAGCTAAATACTTGTTAATCGCATGAGTCATTGCCGAGTTAAAGTTTTTCTTTAGCTTTGCTCCCTCTGCAAACTCAAGAGAACCCCCAAGGCGCTCAAAGAGTTTTCTTAGTGCAAGCGTTCCATCTGTCTCGCCCAGAGCAAGGGCAAACTGCCTCAAGACACGACGAGCAGAGGTCGCTGTACCAGTTACCTTAGTCAGATGCTCAAGCATGTGCTCTGCATAGATCGCTTCGTCTACAATACCGCTATCTTTAAGTACCTTTACCTCTTCCAGCGCCCTAGCCAGAACATCAACGCCCAGTCCTGCAACCCCCTCTTCTAAAGATCGTAGCTGGGTAACTCTCTTCAGTATGGCTTGATGGGTTCTTGATCTGCTCAAGTCTCTGAAGGTTGAAACATTAGACATCTGAGCGTTGATGACTTCAAGCATTGATAGAAGCTTTGCTTTATGGTCAATGTCTCCCTTAGCAAATCGAGCCATAGAAACCATGCCCTGCTCAAACTTTATCTTAGCACCGGCAACAGCGGGGTCTGCTGCGAATGCGTCCCTCAGTGCTTTAAGCTCTTCCATAACCTCCAGAACTTCATCAGATAATGAATGCCATCTCTTTGCTCCCCTATCAAGGGCATCAAGGGCTTCAAGCATAATGTCTTGCTCGGAATATTCTTTCTTATTATTCCAAGCCATGACCCGCTCAAGGCGGGCTTGTAGCTCTGCCTTCTCTGCTTGATCGCTTGTGGTTGATATCAATCTCTGAAGACGAGCGCCCTCCTTAACAGAAATCTTCCTCCTTATCTTCAGAGCTTCCTGTGCTTTCTTCCCTAGCCGCTCAAGCTCGGTGGTCAGCTTCATATCCAAGCCGGTAAAGGAGTTTAGATAATCAGTAATATTTGCCTGTTGCTTTTCCCATAGCTCAGGATTTACCTTTTGTATCTTTATAAGCATCTTATTGCCGAGATACGGAATGCCACGGACAAGACCTTGCTTCTGATACCTAGCAACACTCATAGTCTCAGTTATTGGCTGAATCATTCTGGAGCCAATAGTAGCAGCCACGCCGGTAAAAAAGGCACCAGCCCAATGTGCTGGCCACTGCACTATCCTTTGAGTCTGATAGGCAAGAAGAGCGGCAGGGTCACCCGCAAAGACTTCTGATGCTGTTGGCACCCTCTCATCACCCTTTAATCCTATAGCAGCCTCATCCACCTTGGCTTGTAGACCAGTAAGTGAGAAGTCATCTATAAACTTAGATGCTATTGGACTGGCTCTAAGCAGTGCTGTTGCATTATCCAGTGGACCACTCTTAAAAACATATCCAAACTTTGTCGTGAATGGCATGTGATAACTTAAGAAGCCCTTCTGCTTAACTAGCTTAGAGAGATCCCCGGCCTGTCTTGCGTCTGCTGCTGCGCGGATACTAAGACTTATATTATCTGCATGTTTCTCAAATGTTTTTATCTCATTAGCGATCATCCTGCTCTGCTGCTTAAGCCATCTCGCCTGACCGGCAGCATCCTGTATTGAATCAGCCAAGATCTTCTTTTGCTTTGCTATCTCAAGAATACGCGCAGCTTGCCCTTCTTTCCCCTCTATTATAAGTTCCTTTGATAGAACTTCTGCCTGATCAAACACTCTTTGACTCTGTGATCTGACCGCCTTACCGAGATCTCCACCATCCTGTAGGGCTTTGGCAATCGCTTCTAAGTTATTTCTGGAATCAACTACCTGTGCGGCAGCAATTTTACCATAATGGGCGACCGCAGCAGTAGAACTTTCCACCACTTTAGGGTCTGTAGACCTAACCATATTAGCGACAATCTTGTTAAACATCAGGGCATCGGCACCACGCTTAGCGCGAGCAACATTCTGTACAGAACTGGCCCCCTTTGCCGCTGGCCCTAAAAGATGAAAAATATCATCGCCGTATCTGACCCTAGACGCGAATGAGCCAGCCTTACCCGGACCCCATATCCACAGTGGGTCTACTATAAACTCCGCAAGAAGACCATACGACAGTCTTCCAACATCCGTAGATACATGCCTAGCAAACGCCCTTAGGTGAGGCGCTTTGGTTGCATCTTGAGATAACTCCCACGCCTGACCCTTAGTCAGCATCGCATCTATAAGCATATCGCCAGTTACAATACCAGTTCTAGACCAATCTGCATATAGATTTGGCCTTATGCGAGTCTTAGATGTTTCATATAGCTCTCCAGTAGCTACGGCATCATATAGATTCTCGACCATCTCCATGAAACCATCGACAGCTTCCTGCCCCGGAACTATCGGAGATGATGGCGACTCCTCGTTCTCATCATCGTCCCATAGGCTTGCAATGGCTCCCACCGTAGCGCCAAGCCCCAGTGTCCAAACCCCCTCAGTAAGCCCGACAGAGGTTCCTAAGGCAAGACCCCCAACAACCCCTACAACGGACTGTATGGCATCACCAGCGAGCGATCCGGGGTCAGGCAGGTATTGACCCAGATACGCAGCGGCGCCCCACACAGCACGCCGTGGAGCGTCAAATGGCTCAAAGGCAAGACCAATATACTCTAAAGCTGTTGGATCATGCGCCTCTTGAAGCTCTTCTAGAGTCAGCATACCCCTTTCGCCAGTTGCGTAGGCACCAGCACTGGACATTGCGCCAGAATCTAAGTGAGGCTTTAGCTTGGCCAGAGTGAACAACAGATGCGCTCGCTCTCTAGCCATTGGAGTAGAGATAACTGCGCCAGTTTCTGTGCGACCCTGCGATGGATGTCGCATCCCAGACAGGATATCTGATTTTGTCTGATCAATCCTCGGTATAGAATAGCTAGGCGACACAGGATCAGAGAACCTAGAGCTAATCCCGCTATTCACATCCTCTGCTATTAGACCAGACTTAATGGCATGTTCTGGGTAAAGAGGTATGCCGGTATCTTTAATAGGCGAACGACTAAGGGCAAACGCTTCTTGATTTACACCCTCGTCAGAAGATATCGCTGCCTGTTTTGATCCTTCTTCTGCCATTTGTTATCCTGCTATTCTGTGGCCTTTGGTAAGACTAGTGGTGCTGGCTCCATCTGAGAGGTAAGCTCTGACGCAGATGCCCTCTCCAGCTTTGAGGTTGTCAAGCCAAGCCAATCTGTGACCTTCTGTGCTCCTCTTTGCAGATGGGCCTCAACAGGAGCATCCGACATGCCATATATGTGACTTGTTTCAGCGCCTGTCCTTATCGGAAAATCTCGATGTCGCCTCAAGAACTCATCATACACTGCTGTTGCCTCTGGCGGGGGAACCTGCTTCCTACTCTCTCCCAAACGAATATGTTTATGCTTAAGATCATAGCGAAGATCGTCAACACTAACACCGTATACTGCCGCAAGGGATTCCAGACTCTCTTGGGCCTCCTTTTGAAGCTCATCATGCTTTTTCTGAACTTCCACCATGTGCTCCGGGCTGCCAAAAACCGCTCTCTCTCCAACAGGTTTTGAAGGCTTAGCCTTTTGACTCAAGCCTGTACTGACATCGGTAATAGTATTACCGGCCTTGGCTGCGTCTTCTGCCTCAATCTCCGCCCGAATCTCTTCTACTGATTTCCCCATAGCTTACCTCGCGTCTATTAGCTTCTGATCTTCAGCACTGGGTATATCCCAAACACCCTTGCTTTTTTCTACTAACAATGTTCCGTCATCTAAGAATGCAGTATTTATATCATACTTACCAACTGATGCAATCCTACGGGGAACAACCTGCTTTCCCTTGTAGGAAATAGAACCAGCCTTCGGCGTTACTGGGGCAACGATAGGTGCTGGTGGCTTCTCTGCCTTGCCGGGTTCTGTGTACGGGAACTGAGATTGCTGTGTCTCCTTAGCAAACTCTGATTCAACCTTAGCCATATCCTTCATTCTTGCAATTTTAGATAACTGAGTGGGAATGTCTGACGCATACTCTCCCAGATCTGGACCCCTTGTTAAGGGTGCGCCAGCGAGATCAACATCCTCTTGCACAGCGTGTATCGCTTTCTTCTCTGCTTCAGCCCTAGAGACTCCGCCCGGTGTACGTCGATCTTCATCATAATACTCAGTGCCGAGGAGGGTTGCGTCTGGCATGTCCAGCAGATCTGGTCCCATCTCATAAGGACGCATTCCCATCTTGCGTATCTCTTCCTTCTTGAGCACATCTTCTCTGCCCATCAGAATGGCTGGGAGAATATCCTCTTCAATCTTTTTCCAAGTCTCGCTCGGAATCTGGGGATTGTTCATCATGCCAGAGAGATATATACCGATTATTTCTTCTGGGGTGTTCGCATCATTAATGGTTTTCAGAAGATGGCCAACCATTTCATCTGGACCGGGTTGCTCTATCTCCACCTTTCCAGTTCGACTAAAGGCTTGGACACCCTTCCGTAGTCGGCCAAGCTGTATTGGATTCATACCACCTTTGATTGCCCTTGCCACCGTGGTGCTCTTTACACCCTTCTTGGTTCTAAACATACGGTGCTTCATCATGCCTTCGTCAACCTGTTCTTCTAGATACATCCGCATGGCTGAAGCGATGGCAACCTTATTTCCGCCAAACTCTGGATCTTTAGACATTTGAACATAGAGACTAACTGCCTTTGCTGATTGGCCGGGAGCGCTCCCCATATAACGCATAGTCCTGTACATTCCATCCATAGTGGGTGGATTACCAAGGGCTTTATTGAGAGTCATCATCCCCGGAATTTGCATGTTTGCTGATATTAATGGCCATATTTCACTTCCTGCAAGCGCCCCCTTAAGTTCTCTTTCAATCAGAGCCTTTTGCTGTTCTAGATTTTTGAACTTAAGCCCGGATGCTTCCTCTGCCAAATCACTAGCACTAACCTTAAGAGAGCCACCATATAGTGACTTCATCTCCTCATATTCTTTATAGATAAAGCTACCCGGACCAACAGCCTTAACAGACTCTTCTGCGTTGCTTTCCATCTCGTTCCACTCTTCCTGAGTCCGACGATACTCTTCGTCTTGATACACGGCACCCGCTTGTTGAGGGCCGTGTCTATCAACTACTTGATGTATAGCATCTATCTGAGTTTGTGTAACAGCTACTCCCGCGCTCTTGGCGGCTTTTTCTAGCTTCTGTATCATTACTGTTGTCATAAGGTCTTTGGCACCCTTAGACATCAGGCCATGTGCTAGGTTGCTTCCCCCTGCGGCGTTCTTTGCGAGAAGGAGGTGATCCTCAACATCTGTCATCGCTACGGTAAGGTGCTTACCGGCCTCATCCATGAACTTTTCAGGCTGTGTTAGCAGCTTTGTATACATCGGTTCGGTAACACCATCAAGCGCCCCATCAAGAGAGCCTGTCACACTATTTTGTGTCTTCGAGCTTTGGAGCACGGATGTATACCCGTACATATGATCTGGGTTTTGCGTAAGAATCCCTGCCTTGTGTGGACTATTGTTCCATGCTTCATGTTGCTCTTTGAATAGCCCAAACTTTCGTTCCTGTGCGGCATCCCTAAATTGAATTTTACTCATGTCGTATTGGGCTATGGTGCCGAACAGAGCATGAGCGTTTCCAACTTTATCCATTGAGGTTTGGACATATCCGACTCTAAGGTTTTCTATGCTTTTGTTGACATCAGCCAACCGAGTCATCAAGTCCTTCTGGTAGTCAAGGCGCTGGCCCATAGTCATGTAGGCGTACTTACCCCGCGCAGCCACATCAACATAAGTTCCTGCAACCGCACCCGGGCCACGAAGGTCTTGAACCGCACCACCGCCTGTTATAACTGCCATGTTATCTCCCTATGCTGGCTGCTGGAATGGTTTAAATTCTGGAGCGCCCCGTGGGCCTTCAACCCAGTTTCCTTCGGCATCATAGCTTCCTCCCTTAACCTTATAGGTTCCGTAGTCAGCAATGTATTGCGCCATTTGCTTGGAACCAGCACTTGGATCGTAGCCAGCTTCATATCTCGCGGCCTCGACCCCCTTCTTGGCTCCATATATATCCTTGCCAAGCGTCACACCAGCCATGACCTGATCCTGCCGAGCCTTTCTTGCCACTTCGCCCTCTGTGGCGGCAACTGACGAAGCTTCGTAACCAGCCTGTTTAGCCAACTCCTGCTGGTTAATAGCGTCTTGTCCAGATGCACCCGACTGATTCCTCTGTTTTACAGCCTCGTTATATGCTGACTTCTGGGCTACCTGACTTTGTGTTCTTTGGGTTGCATCAATGTACTTCTCCCTAGCGTCAACAGTCATCATGCTTATCGCTGCTCGTTGAAGGGCGGCCTCCATTGGATCTCCGCCAAAAAGCCCACCAGCAACACCGCCGACTACAAAGCCGATTCCGCTACCAATGGCAGCGCCACCGGGACCACCAAACCCCCCGATTATACCTCCAGCCGTTGATCCCGATGATGCGCCCTTTTCTGCTCCTTCCCAACTCCAAGCCATACCTACCCCCTTATCGAATCGCTAAAGCCTGAAACGAGCCGATTACACTTTTGCACTTTTCACGCTTTACATCTGGACCAGAGATCTCAGCCTCCATAGTTACCTTAAATTCGTGGTGACCCTTACTTACAGATAAGGCTGTAACGCTTTTTGAAGCATATCTCCACCTAGCTTCGTAAGACTTCCCATCTATGACAGTGCTGCCATCATCGTGAGTAATTCCAGTTAGGTCGCCGTCTACCCAATCAGCAGGTTTATCAGACCACCTTGTTGCGGGAAGCTGTACCTCGGCGTGCTTCTGCTCTACACCATCAATGTAGAGTCTAACTACCCATCTCTCGATATCTTGAGGGCCATCCTCTACATTCCATATGGTTGCGTCCTGCTGAAACCATGCCTGATAGCCAAAGATTAAACACTTTGGAGCAAATGGTATGAATAAGCGATGAGTGAGTGAGGCATGGATCACCTTCTCTGATGTTGCGTTGTCGGCAGAACTGACCTGTCTTGCAAATAGCGACTCAGTTGCTTCAAAGGCAGATGAGTATCCCATAGCAAATGAACCAAGCTGCCACATCCTTGGCCCTATAGAATGATCAGGAGCGCCAAAATTATTAATATCTAACCCACCGTTTAGCATTTCTAGCGTTTGTGGAGATAGCTTAGGGTCAAACAGGCCACCATCATATATCTCCTCTGGAGATATCGTTCCTGACAGCGACATTGATGGTAGAGTTGGCATTATGCGTCCCTATAGAATGAGCAAAAACTTAGCTGAGCATTTGATATCGTAATCTTATCGGGCAGCCTTCTGTCTGTCGAAGCACCCTTCGTTCCTGCACCATATCCACAGGTTGCCCTAAGCTGTATGTACGATAGAGGCCAAACACCCGATAGACTCGTCCTGTCTATAATAAACCATATGGACATGTTCTCATGAACATTGTCTCCAAGATCTCCTGAACCATCTGGATTCCAACCATTAACCATTCCCATATTGACTGGGCTAAAGTGATCTTCTATCAATCCTGTTGAAAGGTTGGTTCCCCTAAAGCAGACAGCTATCCATGCCTGATTTCTAGATGTAAAACCAACGCTGTCCTTAACTATTTTAGATACAGTTACATCACACATAACCAGTATCTTACACGGCGGAAGAAGATACCCTGCGCCACTATTGTCTAAAGTAAGAACTTCTCTCCAGTTATCGCTAAAGACATCGGTGGCTGTTTCATATTTTATAGCGTGTCCGGTGAGCGAAACCTCCGGCGAGAGTATATCGAAGTCTGTGTTTCTAGACACCGAATCCGCTGCTGGCGTTAGCGTCCCATCAATCTTAGGGATAATGCTCGGAAGATGCTGTTCGCCAAGACAGGCATCCTCAAACTGAGATGTAGAAACAGAGTTAACCCTAGATTTAACAGAGTCATACATAGAAGTAACAGATGTTTCCGTAATTAAGTCTCCGCTATTTGGTTTTGTTACTGCCATTATGCCCCCATGAATGAGCCTTTAGGAAACCTAATAACATTCAATGTTCTATGCGCGATACAAACGCCTTCATCTGGTGGGTTATTAAAGTGTTGTAGTTCTGGCTCTAAACTCGTATCAAGGTTCTGAGGGCTGCACGATGTCTGCCCAGCGTGAGCCTCAATAATATGCGAACCCGGACCAAGCAGAGTAAGCCCATGAGTGGTTGTTCTAAGGTTTCTACCGGCGTATCCCGTACCTCTATATCCATCCAGCGTGCCCATGCTAGAGATCCCACTTCCGTATATGGCCGATCCATCCAGCATTAGCTTAATCTGCATTCGTATCCTTGCATCTGAATCACTAAAATCATCATTAAGATCAAATAAAGCTTTTTCATTCCTTGAGTATTGGAATGAAAAAAAAGCAAAGATAAGCTCAGGGTACTCGCTCTCCCACTGTAAAGACATATTATTAGTACCAGTAATTAAATGGTAGCCCCTGTTGTAAGGAATATGAAACAACTCAGGGTCACCGACAGAAGTAGCCGAGGCTGCGTCATAAAGATCTGGGTCGCGCCCATCTGTTGTGCCAATCCTATGGAAATCAAGCCTCAGCTTTGCTTGCTGGTTTACAGTATGAATCTTTACCGGACCACCGCGAACAAGCTTATCAAGCTTTATGTCTGTCCCACTAACAAGGAGGTCTTTCTTCCACTGGTATTGAGTTTGATTCTCAGCTATCCTGCTGGCCTCAATGAAATCATCAGACATGGTATCTGGATCAACAACCTCTCCATCGATTATACCTTTGGGTGCAAATATACTCATTGTGGTGTTCTCCCGCCCGGAAGCGCAACGGTAGGCCCGTACACATCAATATTTAATATCTTAGCTGGGCCTGTTGTCGTAATCGAAACTTGGAATACTGAGGCAGAGCTAACTCCAAGAGCAATACGCTCTGAGAATGTTCTAGCCTCTCTATAGTTTATAGAAGAATACTCATCTGCACCAAAGAATGGAATGCTAGATTCCAGCTCGGGATGATAAAGAGTCATTGTATCAGTATCTATGTAATCATCGGGATTCCAATCCTCATATGTGCTCACAGCGGCAGACCCTGAACTGCTTTCTTTCATGGTAACAATTAGGTCTGTTGCATTATTAAACGCATGGGCGCTTGATGATAACCTATCCTTAGATCTAAAGGCTTGTGTTAGAAGGGCTATAGGATCATCAGTATCTATTTCCTCCAATGAAGATAACGATATCCATGCACTCTTATATGTTGCAACCGGCTGAGTCACTGTATATGTAGGATAGCCCCTATCTTGAATCCAGACATTAGCCTCATCTCCCTTACCAGAAACATCAACTGAGCCAGAGAGAAGAGTTAAGCCCATCTTCGGTATCGACAGGGCAGCGATAATCTCAATATTGCTTCTTGTCCTAAACCCACCGAACCTATGATCCCATATGAAACATTTATTAGGAGTTGTAGAGTCATCTACAGGAAGACAGAAGTAAATCTCTTTTGTCTCAGGCTTAATCCAAGACACCCCCACCCCAGCCCTTGCCTCATTAATTCTAGACAGGCTTTTCTTTATAGTGAGGCCAACATCTGCTACCGTTCCGGTGGTTGTATCTAGGTGCCAGAATGTTTTATTTCCGTACCAGACAAAATGGTTATCTGCGGTTACTTGGATAAGGTTTGGCCCAGCCATTCCTGCCGAAGAGTGAAGGGTTCCGGCTCTCCACTGTGGATATTCCCCGCCGACATAGTGGACAGCGCCCTCTTTGAAAATCAAGAAAGAGGCCATCGTTGCATCTGCTGTCCTGATATTAACAGACCTAGCGCCTGTTATTGCGCCAGTTTCTGGATAGACATCCATCCAATGATTTTTTAAGATACTCTCCGGCACGCCGCCAGTCGTTAGCGTTAACTCAGACCACCATATCCTAGACGGATTGCCATCTGTCCTAAGCAAAAACATGGAACCAGAATGCCTAGACAAAAAGTAAACACCAGTAGGCGTGGCTTCTCTGTCTTCCCATATTGGGCCAAGCTCTAAGTCCGGCGTATTATCAACATACTCCGTTGCAATATTATTTGGTATTCTCATAAGGAACCTTGGCCTAAAGTCTAGACCAGTAGTGACATTAAGAAAATCTGGACTTCTTAATAAGATCCTAGCGGCTGTGCCTAATGGCCCCGTTGGTATGTTATGAACCCAGAACTGCCTTCTTAGCTCCTCCGCAAAGGTTGGGTTTACTTCTTCTTCTCGATCTGAAGAATAGGCTTGCCGTATCCTACACTTTCCACCAGATGGAGATGTTGCTGAGTAAGATCCATCTGGCCCCTCAAAGACCACATGATATACCCACTCACCATCGCTTACACCGCCAGCAGATACAGCAAGGTCCTCCTCACTGCCACCAACAGACCTTACAGTTAGATCTCCATTGATTGTTCCAATCCTTCCCTGATGAGAGAACCCCCCTGCGTTCGGCTGTGATAAGCCAGAAGTAGCTCCCTGCCTAGCCGGTCCAGAAGCACTAGGTGGACTAGGAACAGATTCAAAGCCGTACTTCCTTATCCTATATCCATCCCAAATCCAAGTGCCAGCACCATCACAGAAGTTAAAATATATTCTATTTCCGATGCTCACAGACTGAACAGGATACCGCAATCTCCCTGTTGGTTTAACAGAGTATGTAGAAGTGTCGCCCTCCCTATATGCAAGTTGTTCCTCTAAGCCCCTAAAACCGGCGCTTCCTGCCTCTCTACTCCACGGGGTATACCTGAAGACACCTGTGGTGCAAAAGAGCAAAATTTCGGGCCTAAAACCACCATCAAAATATGCGTATGCCATGCCAATCACATCGCCAAAGGGGGTTGGCTTTACCCCATCGTTCCATTCATTAGGTATAAATGGCATAATCGCAAACTTATTTGTCAGATGACCAAGATAATCGACATCAAAATTATCAATCTGATACGCAAACTGAGGAGCGGAACGAGGTAGTTCGGCAATAACCTTAGCTGTTATATTCTTTGATTTATATTCAGGAAACATTCTCTAGCTCTCCTGAACAGTGTAATCAAAGTTACCTCTTGCCCCTGAGGTTGATAACCCCTCACCAAAGGATGGGTTAGTATGTCCAGAGAATGTATAGATAGCCTTCAGCCTTTCTAGCTCAAGCATATACCGAGAGTAGTAGTAGCCCTCCCTCTTTGGCTCTCCATCGCGCCGACCAAGCAGATATGAGCAAGCCAAGTCAACAAGCGCACCATAGCACTCTGGTGGAAGCCGAGAGGAATCCGTGTCATACCGCAAGGTGTCTGGTCGCCTAACAACGGATAGGAGAACATCCTCTGCTGCCGTTGGATATGAGTCAAACCGTATATGATAGTGACCATGAATATCCTTTAGGGTAATTGTCTTATCGACAGGATCATCATCACCCCTGTCGTAAGTCGCCGTGGTATACCCCGGAGTAACTCTCCAGAGATAATATATCCCATCATTCTCGACAGATTCTCCATGCGTAGAATTAGATGTGCTCTCTGTGGCATGTCTAGCCCTAAAGATCCACTTCTCAACACCGTTCTTATGATATGATTTAGCACTAACATTTTTGCCATATCCATCCATATAGTCGATATCAGGGGTAGATATCTTGATCATGCTTCCGCCCCAAGTTGTAACTGCCTGACCAGACTCTTTAGATTCTGAGCTTCTATAGAATGGTCTTAATGTAGTCTTCAGCCCGGAAGATGGCCTAGCGTGCTTGGGGCTAAGGAATGGCCTTCTTCCCCAGACATGAATTACTTTATAGCTGAATGTCCCAGCAGGTCCATAGTTATGAGCTTCAACCCCAGTGTTATCGTAGCCCCATGCTTGAGTCAGATCGGTGCTGCCCTTCGCCACATCAGTGTCAATCAGGACACGCCCAGTGTCGGCTATTGGAGCATAGTGTGGAGTCGGAAGAACAAAGAAGTCTCCACGGGTTGATCTGGTTGGTCTTGTTTCCCGCCGGTAGCCCTGCATAATCTTCCACTCACTAAGCTCATCTGGAAGCAAATCATACATTACCTTATATGAAAGATTCTCTGGATCATAGATTACCTTTCTTATCTTCTGAACATCTGATGGGTAAGGATACTCCTTTGTCACTATCTTATATGATAGTTCCTCATCGGTAAGATTGTCCCAAGGCTCATCGACAACAATCGCCCATATTTCGGATGGACCCTGACCGTAAATATAAACATCTTTAATTCGTCTGTAGTAGAACTTTCCATCTCTCTGAACCTCTAGCCAACGCCCACGAAGTGTGCCATCAGTAGCGAAGCTTGTAGATGTAGTTGTTCCTTCTACTAAGAAAACAAGAGGGTCTGCTGTATCTATTTTAATTGTATTGATACTAATGTTAGGCTCGGTTCTAAATCTAAACTCTTCCTTCATTAAGGACTCTGGCATCTCTCTCCATATCTGACGAAGAGAGTAGTTGATAGCAGAGTTCAATCTTGATTGACCAGCAGCGCCTCGTTCTGGGTAGCCCGTAAGATCAACTATCTGAGATCTGAGTTGAGATAGATTCATTTGCTTCCCCTAATAAAAAAGGCTCCCGTGTACTATAACGCGGAAGCCCTGTCTGATAAACATCAGATTAAATTAGCCGCCCTGAACGAACGTCAACTTCCAAGTTCCTGTTCCAGAGTCACCAGAGGCCAGCTTTCCTACAGCATAAACGGAACCTTCGATATAAGCATCCTGTTCAAGTCTAATTGAGAAGCCACCTATAGCGGAAGTAAACAGTGTCCCAAGCTTGGTGCTGGTATTCGCATCTGTAATCGGGTGATAACCATCAGCATCTTTAGCTAGGTAGACGTTTGGAACATTGGCAGCAGTAGTGAGACTACTTCCAGATGCAATAGTACATTCCAGAGAAACCAGCCGACATCTCCCCAAAGGAGTAGCTGAGCCAGCAGTTCCGTCCGTTACCAGCGCACCGCTAACCGAAGCCGTATTCGACAGGCTGTGTGAACCAATGGTTGCGTACTTGATAGGTTTTGGCATTTAGCCTCCAAGGAGTAGGAGCCTAAGCCCCTACTCTGTTAGTGACTAGAGAAGACCACTCACGCGCACACGAACAAGTTCATCTGGTGATGATGTTCCTGTGATGAAGGTGCCGAAAGCGGCATTTTCAATGGCGCTGGCAGTAGCCGCGTCATCCACATGACCAATAGTGCCAGTAGTGAACATCAGATTGTCAATAGTAACAGCCTCTCCAGCCATCGCTTGGCCTTCGCCTGAGCACAAGACCCAGCCATAGCTTGCGTTTGCAATAGCTTGCTGGGCGATACCAGCAATCTTATTCACTTCTGCGTTCGCAGCGGCAGGAAGCTCGACCTCACCAGTCGTTGATCCGCTCTTCCAAACAACAGCAATCCCGGCACTGACACCAGCTTCCGCACATTTGACAGCGCGATACTGTTGGTAGCCGTAAGTTGTGTGAAGATACGAACGAATAGTACCGACAGGTGCCATTTGGCTTGTCGATGTCTCCGAAGGATCACTTAGATATACAATAGGTCCAATCATTTTATTCTCCTATCTACCTATCAAGTAGATGTGCAGCCATTAGCAAGAAGGTTAGGAACAACAAACTGAGATTCAAGGACAATGTATCCAATGTCTGCATCTTGGTTTGAAGTAGCGAGATGATCCGTGAACTTAGTAGCACGGAAATCATTGTTGGCGTTGACCCAGTACTCGATAGCATTTGGATTGAGCAAGTAGCAAGCGCCAGTCTTGGTCATGTTGGCTGCTGTCATCCATCGGTTGCTGTAGTAACGAACACCGCCGACCATCCAGACGGTAGGATGAGCCTTACCAGACTTGATATCTTCAGGTGTATACATGATGGCGCCAGCATTAGAGCCGCCGGGATAAGAGCGAACCTCTTCACCAAGAGCAACCTGATCAGCAATACTGAGGACACCCAGAGAGATGCCTTCGCTATCCTCTGTGAATGTATCAGCAGTGATCTTGATCTGCTCGGCAGTTTTCAAGAAGTCAGTTCCGACTCCGGTGTGAGCAACATACTGGTTGTACCAGTTATCAAGGAAGTTCACTGTATCCTCGACGCGAGTCTCGTTCAGGTATCCGAGGCCGGAAGCAGCCTGAGCCGTAGGTGTCTGGAAGCGCAAAGCGCCCTCAGTCAAACCAGAGCTAGTACCGTTAGCAGCGATAGCGCCGTTAAGGGTTCCAAGACCAGAAAGAGCAGTAGTAGTAGAGTCACCGATATAAAGACGACGAAGAACATCGTTCTTAAGGCTGATCATAGCGGCTTCGGTTGTATCCTTAACCCAAGTTGCACGATCCTCTTTACTCTGCATACGGTCACGATCAATATGAGGCAGAATAATGGGCTTAATATATCGCGCCCAATCACCTGTCATTTGGCTGAATGTCTCCAGCTTATTGAGAGGGACACCCATATTAGTTGCATTGATCTCAACAACCTTAGAGTGGCCGGACTTGATGCGACGAATACGAACATGAGTTCCGCCAGATCGTTTGACCTTGTGACGAGACTGAAGTGCCTGAAGAAGTGGGTCTTGGTTATAAAATGAGTTGACCGACTTCTTAACTACATCGGGCACCGTAAATGTTGCGTATTCTAGAAGGGCCATTACCCACTCCCATGCAAAAGTTAATCACCAAGCAAGTGCTTGTGTCTGTCAAGTATCTCGTCCCAACTCATATCCGCAACATCCAACATGGATTGAGAGCCGGAAACCCGCCCATCATTGACAAGTGATTGGGCCTTACTGTCAACATTAACAGGGGGCTTCTGTACCACTGGTTTTGGTACAGCGGGTTTAGCCTGAACAGCCTTTACCTTCTTCGTTTCTGGGCCGACTGAGTAATGAGCATATTTGTATGCAGCGTTCAACTTGTCAAGCGTTGATCTGCCCGGAAATCTGTCCAGCATAGTACTGACAATTTCGCTAAAAACATTTTGAAGTTTTTGTGGCTGTTCCTTATAATTTGGATTCGACACCATAAAGGCTGACCAAGTTGTTGAAACAATAGAATCATTAAGCTCAGCTATTTTCTGTTGCTGGCTCTGAAATTTTTCTATGATCGGCTCAGAATCTACACCATAGTCCTTAAGGTCTTCTGCGAACTGAACAAGCTCGGCCTTTGCGCTCTCGTACTTCTGAGCAGCAATCTCGTAAGAGGTCTGTGCGGATCTCGCCATAGTCAGAATAGGAGATACATGAGACTTAAGTTCTGGAGACATACTCTCGAACTTAGCGGCAACATCATTTAGATCTGCATACTGCACATCATCGGCATGATCAGAAGCTACCTCAACCTGTTCTGGCTCAGAAGCAACAGGCTCTTCCGCTGCCGGTATCGGCGATTCTGGCTCAGCACTAAGCTCTTCGGGTTCGCTAGTATCCTGCTGGTGGGACTCCTCCGGCTGGTCCAGCGAGAGGTCCGGCTGGGGCTGGTCCGGCTGGGGCTGGTCCGGCAGGTCCACCTGCTCCGGCTGGGATTGGGGCTGGTCCGACTGGGGCTGGCTCTCCGCCTCGTCCTGCGAGTTCAAGTCCGATTGTTCCGTTTGCGATACCATCAATTACCTCCGACAAATCTTGTTGGCTAGACAAGTCATAAAGCCCCGGACGCAACTTGTCAACAAAAGACTGAAGCGCGGCTAAAACGGGTGGGCTAAGCTCTGCTGTAGCTTCTGGAAGAAATCCAGCCTCGACAAGCACTGCTGTTGCAGCCATGACAGTTTCTGGATTTAGCGGAACCGCCCCGCCACCCGGAACATCGGAAGGACTCATTGCTCCCTGACCCTGTAATGGGTCCATAGGGGCACCCATAGCAGCTAATTGAGAAGACCTATCCATTACCAATGCTTCTAAATCCTCAAGAGGAAGATTCATCAGTTGTTCTTCTGTCAACTGATTCAAGTCCGACCCTGCCATCGAGGGCTGCGGTTTTTGCGGCATCGTGGGTTCGTTTCCAATTTGAGTACTCGGCATTGTTCCATCCTGTGGCTTGTTGCATTTCAGTCTTATAAACATGATCGGCGGCTGCGTCACAACCGTCCTGCTTCTTAATTTTCATTATATCATGGTGGTCGTCTAGCGTGTCGGAGATGGCCGCCTTTGTGCTTATAGAATTGGGATCATGGCGGCGCAGTCCTCTCATTCTTTCGTATGCTTCAATTTGTTTTTTTGTTTTCAATTCTATTCCAGCCGCCCTTTGTCTTGGGCTTAAGAGCGTTGAATTGAATGCTTCTAGATCACTGGAGACAGGTCCAACAGTAGTTACGGCGTATACATTTTTCTTATTTGCAATACAGGTACAGCCCTCAACAGTGCAGGAAACTGTAACAACATCGTGCCCACGGATAAGCTCCTCAAACTCATGGCCATCAGTGCAAGTAAAATCATATATAGGCATATTAGTCTTGTCCTTTCTCGTTTCTCGGAAAGATTTTCCCACCAAGAATCCCATCATAGATAGCATTACATACTATCTTTTCTGTATGGTCATCTAAACCAAGACCCTTTAGTGCCTGTGCGATTCCCTTTGTTAGCTTCATGTCTGGAAATCCTGTTCCCTCATCATCAGACATTGGATCGTCACCCTCAATATCTTCATCTTTGATTCCCATCTTATCAACAAAATCTGCGTCTGAGTCAGAAAGGTCAAAGTCAGCGGTCGAGTCATCTTTCGATAATTTTTCCGCAAAGCCTGTTGGATCTGCCCCTTCCGGCATCATGCCTTCAGGAAGAACCATCATTAAAACCCTTACTGTATTGGTGTCTCCACCGCTTGCCATACCTGCTAACTTTTTAAGTTTCATAACTATACCTGCTGTCCAATGGGTGATATTGCTTGAGCTATATCTGGAGGAACGCCTTCCGCTGGGGGCTGACCAGACTGTAGCATGGCCTCGCCTTCAGAGGCCAATAAGTCCTTAGACGCTTCCTTTGTTGTTGGGAGATCTTTCTTCTTGGGCCTAACAATGGACGGCCTCCACCCAAACAGTTCGACAATCTCCCTGCCCAACTCATGCAAATCAAACTCTTCAGCCATCGGCCCACCTAGTAATGGTGGCAGAAGCATGGCCAAGCTTTCCCTTCGAGCATTCTTATCTTCCATTAGTGGTGAGAACGGAAGTAGCCTGAAGCTAACCGCGCCCTCAAGAAAGTCCTTACGAAGAACATCACCGCTAACATCGCTCTGGGTCTGCTGGGTCAGCTTATCTAGGTCTATCCCCGATTCCTCTGGATTGGCTACAGCCCACCTTGTAACATCAAGGCCACGCTCAAACATCGCCTTAACGACCCGAACAAGCTTCTTCATTCGTATATTAATGCGACCCTCAACAGCGCCTCTAAGAGCATTGGCCTCAGCCGCTGTGCGAATATTATTTACTTGTCCTCTCTGGTAGTCTGCCTCACCAACGATTCTCCTAACTCCATCAACCTCTTCTTCTAAGCATTTGTTGAAATCAAAGGTAGTATCCATTGGTGGTGTAACGAATATTCGATCAGCTATCTTCCCATCCATCGGTTTCTGAATGAGTTGTGGCTCCCAAGTTCTTGAGTTCTTCCAACGAGAAAACTCATCATCAGATCTGAACAAAGAAGAATCAACAAGCATCCTGCGCGGAAGTCGTGAAACAATCTCTCTACGGGCACTAACCAATTCATTAATATCACGCTGCAATTCAGCGATAAGGCTTACATCAGAAATGCCGCCAATTCGACCTACGCCGTTATGGAAGACCAAAACCTCGTAAGGTCTGCCATAGGGAATGGCCGCTTCCATTAGTATTTGTCCTGTTGGGGGATGGAGGTGGTATAACTTACCAGCCCTAAAATCCCAAAACTCAACAATAGAAATATATTCTTTAAGCCCAAGCTGTTTCAGTTGTTCTTGTCTTGAATCGAGATCTTTATCGTGAGCCTCAACCAGTGTTCGCGGATAAGAATCAGGTTTAATTCCCTTTTTTGGTTTAGAATATACATCCGACTTGATTCGACTATTGAGGTCATCAATATGGATGTTAAACCTCTCAAAGCACCACGCAGCATCTGATACCCTTTTTGCCATTGGGTCAAAGTGAATTTCCCAAGGAAGCTTAGTTCTCCAAACTGGCCGACCCAAAGCAGATGACCAAGATACTTTTACCACAGATGATCGGAACAAGAGGGCGTGTAACACCAACTCCTGAACAACTCCATCAAGCTCATCTCTCTCAGCAAACCAATTCATTGCTGCCGATATTCTGCGACCCTGAATAGTTTCGTCTGTCTGTCTGGTAGGCTCATCTGCGGTTGTCGCCCTCATATCCTGAGCCTCAACCTGCGGGAGATCCATTGCCAAGCTTGATACTATTGTATCAATAATAGGAAATATCTCGTTTTTCTGCGCCGCATAACTTCTAATCTTTGCGTTGGTTCCGTACCCATCACCAGCCCAAAACTTACCACGATAGTAGGCAAGATTCCGAACAGCCTCATCGGCGAGATTATCCTTAAACCACTTCTCGGTTTGCTGGACCAACCCCATCATTCTTCGCTTTCTCTTCTCTTCCTTCATCTCCGACTTCGTGGGTGTCGCTGAGTCGTAAGAGCTTTCTTGAGTTTCATTTGCCATCAGTTACCTCAGATATGTTTTCCCCATCGGGTATTCCAATCATTATCATGTGAGCCTTCTATCCTCTCCAACAGCTTATCGAAAGCAGCTTTCCGCAATTCTCTCTGAGTAGACTCTTTTCTTATATTACCACGCTGAACCTCATAACGGTAGGCCCAAGCAGCTAATGAGAAGGCTGCGGTAAGGTCGTAGTGGCCACCCCGTGCATCGCGGGACAACTTATCCCATTGTCCTCGATACTGAATAAGCTGTCTTATCAGTCTCTGAGAGCGTATCGTAATAGAATCATCATGTATGAGTTCTCTTAAAAAACTTATCGCAGAAGATTTAGATTGTGACGATGCCCACCAACCGGGAACAGGAGAGCCACCAGAGGCTGCGCTCAACACATTTGACTTAGTTCTATGATAGACACGATCATACCCAACAGATGGAGATAGGAGATGGCTCAACACAGCATCTCCAACACCATTTGCTTCAACATATATGACTGCCTTGTTATATTCTGCGCCCAGCTTAGCAAGCATGGAGGCCATTGAGTAGGCATCCATGTGTCCCTCATACTCAGCAACCTGCTCACAGGTGAACAGGTCTACAACCTCAACCCCAAACTTATCCTTTTTAGACCAAGAGCTTGCTGGGTCAACAGCAATAATATACCGATGCCCCTTCACCGGCTTTTTGAAAGTCTCGAAGTCTTTGCTTTCCTTGAGTATCCCCGTTCCCCCGTCCATCTGTTTAAGTATAGCCATCAGCTTTTCCACATCAAATACCGGATCTCCAGCCAAGCCAAAACAATCTACCTCATTAATTGGGTACTCTGCCTGAAATGTAGAAAAGCTATTGCGGCACTTAGGCAGCCCAGAGGTTTGCATCCAAAAAGCCTGAGAAGGTGTAAGGCCATTTTGATTTGCGTAATCAAGCACCTCTGGTCGGGGGGTCCATCCAACAGGCGGCTTCTTCTGGTACTCATCAACCATAGTCCACGGAATGAATACTGATAGCCACTTAGACCCAGACTTGTGAGAGTCTTCAAATATTTTATGTAGTTGATCCCCAAAATACTTGGGTGTGCTCTCAGCAAACACAATGCCGCCCTCTTCTGGAACAGCGTTAAGAACCGAGGCCCAAGCCTCCTCGCCCTGTCTGCCGCTCCAAGAACTTATCTCTGTCGCCAAGACTACCTGAGCAGTATCACCACGCAAAGGTTCATCATCTTTGGTAGATGCAGTAGTCAGCAGACTATCTCCACCGCCATCTCTTGGAAACTCTAAGGTTCTTTTTAGCCCCGGAGTTTTTAGTGGCCTTATCTGCCTCGGGCATGTCTGATGATATCGTATAGCTATCCTTGCTAACTTCTCAGCAGCCTCTCTTTTATGGGCTACTATGCCAGCATAACAACCAGATCTAAACGCGACATGCTGGTAAAGAAGACCAGTAAAAAATGTAGAGCTACCTTCCTGTCGGGGCTTAACATGGCACAACCACTTTCTCTCTGCGTAACAACGCATTGTGGCTGCGGCCAATATCTTCTGGTGGCTCCAGAGATTAAATGGCTCAACCTTTCCTGACTTAGTTCTTATGCTTAGCATAGGAAGAAAGATCTCTGGGTTCCAAAAGTCAGGATGATCTGGCGAGTATATCATACCATCTTTTTAGGCAGTGGATACACAGAGAACGGCCCAGTCGAACCAATCGAAGACTGAGACTTGGAGTTAAGGGGCTGTGGATTAACCGCCTGATTGGTCAAGGCAGTGCTCTTCCTCCTCTCAGATATAGTCATTCTAGCTGCACCAAGAATCTTAATCAAAAGGTCAGCCTTATCCTTCCTCAGCTTGTCAGTAAATATTCCATCTGCAACAAGCTCCAGACTCCGCAATATACCATCGTAGTCCTCTAATGAGAAGCGATCATCAAAAATATTTGTATCTTCTTTCTTGTCACTCATGTTGACTCCAGTTATGCTCAAAGGGCTACAAGCAACCATAACACGGAGTTACTATGCCTACGAAAAAAGTTGACACACCTTGGGTAGATGCCGCAAAGAAAGCAGCAGATAAACCAGCTAAAAAGAAAGCCGCCCCTGTTAAGAAGGCTGCAAAGAAGCCCAAGCATTCGATACGAGTTGTAACATTTGGCACATCAATAGTTCTTCCTTTTGAGACAGAGCAAGAGGTAAAGACGGCGATGACAATCATTACAGCAAGATGCTCCAGAGGCCAGCCAGCAACAATCATTTCTGGGAAAGATGAGTACACCTTTGTTCCTAGTTTCGGCGTTCTAATTTGCGATGCCTAACTGGTATAATGCTGTGCTTCTTGCATAGGTAATAGGCATATTGCCTAGATACTAGATACATATCTGCGACCTCTCTGGGTGGATACTCATGGAGGTCTTCTAGCATCTCAATAGTTTTCTGGTATATCTTCCTTCCCCTCTGGGGATTCCTGCTTTTAAGCTCGTCTATTATTATAATCTTAAGCCGATTAAGATCCTTCGACGATAGTTTAGAAAGTAGCTCTCTCATTTGTTCTCCAATATTTGTGCGATCTGGGCCTCTCCACTATCCGCGCAAGACCCCATGTCTTCAGACATTGATTGTTTTATATCAAACGCTATCTGAAATAGCTCTTTCCCGTTCCTAACTAAAGGAATCATAAGCCACGGTCTATCTGCTGAAGCCTCTGAGAGAGGTATCCAATTATCTTTGTCCTGCATTTTAATCATAAAGTCTCCACGAATACCAGACCATCTGATCTTGTCAACCTTATGTAGCGGCTCTTTAAGTGAGAGGGTGCCAGTTGCGCGGAGATTATTCCCCCGGAAAGTGTGCCTAAGTCTACCCAATACAACGAACAATCTTTTTGCAGCCGCATCAAAAGCATCTTCCTTTTCCTTCCCCTGAAAAAAGAACTCATGCTCACTTTCTGTGATACTTCCGTTCATCTGACAACCCCTAGACATTGATATATTGTCGAGGGCAATGTCGCAAGTTAATCGTTATGTTATATGATGTTTGATTAGGGAGAACACATGGCGAAAGAAAAGATTTCCATCAACTTACCACCACATCTAGCAGATGTTCAAGAGAAAGTAACAGAGGAGTTGGCCGTCAAACAGGCGAAAGCAACAGAGGAGTTGGCCGTCAAACAGGCTGTTCGAGACATGCTCATGTCGATGGCATCTGGCCAAAATCTAAAGAATATTATAGATGCGGCCACGGGCGCAGAAAAGTCTACCCGAAGTAGGTATCCCACAATCGGCGGCCCAAGAACACATCCCAGAGATTATATAGTTACTCCGACTACTGGTTCTATCGCCAAGGGTCTTAAGGGAAGCCCCGGTAGATATGCGTCATCGGAGCCAAGCCTCCTTGCAGATTGGGACATAATAGAAGAGGCTCAAAAGAAGCCAGAGCTTCCTAAGATTACATATGATGAGGAGGGGAATGCCTTCTATCTTCCCGGCGCTGCACCACCCAAGGGACGAACCGAATATCACGACGATCCAGATAAAGAATGGTTCACCTTGCGTCAGGGAGCGCCAGCAGAAGAGGAGCTTCCATCTGCTCCTCCAAAGTCAAAGTCTAAGAAGGCTGGCCCCGGAGATGCTATAGAGGCTGAGCTTCTTGGAGAAGAGGGTGACCCGCTGGGACTTAAGGGTGTCGAGGTTAAGGATCAGGGCGGCTGGTCTTACGAGTTTCTAGATGACGGATCTATCAAAATCTTAACTGTACCTAAGGGCAGCAAGGCTAAGGGCGTAGTTTTAACCAAAGGAAAAGCCTATAACGAGATCAAAGAGAAGTTCAAGTCAGAGTGGCTTGAGGCTCAAGGCTATCCGATGTCAGATGACAAAGAAAAATCAGTTGCCGATCTCGTAAACGATTGGGAGCCTGAAACCGAAGAGGGAATGCGCTATAAGCAAGAACTCTTCGATGTCGTCAGAAAGGCTTAGCTACTGGATATAGATGGCTACCGCAACAGAGTTGCTTGGGTTGGCGGGACTCCAACTCGCTACCAAACCCTGAGTCTTCGATCCACCTATTGCCATTCCTGTTCCGAAAGCAAGACCACCGGGAAAGATATAATCTATGGCGCTTCCTGCTGGGCAGAACAAAACTGTATGTGGCTTAGTCGTTCCAAATGTCGGAGAACTTGTGACATTCCATATACTCAAGTAGAAAGGATCACTTGCATTAACCGAGTTGTTGATTGAGATCTGCTGAACAGTAGCTGCTCCAGAGTTTATGTTCGACTCAACGGTAGTATCAGAGTCAGTATCTCTGATGATCTTAGAGACACTATGCGTCCCAAATTCTGTTACAACAACTGCCATTATATCTCCTAATTACTCACTATAGTAACATTTATAGTTGAACCAAACCCGGCTGTAGTGCCGCCATCTCCGTCAGTACTGTTAGCATAGATTGAGATACTGTTTGTAAAAGGAATGCCTTGAGGAATAAACATCTCTGTTGTGACGCTTGCCTTCGCATATAAGACGAAAAGCGGTGCGGTGGTGCCAGCCACAACAGGGTCGGTATCATAGAATTTAAGATAGGCATCTCCAGAACCGCCGACAACCTTAACAAAGAAGACCCGACCGGACGAACCAGAGAGGTCTTGAGTAACATCAGTTGCTTGGTCCGTAACTTGACTCAACTTATAAGTCAGCGTTCTTCTAAATCCACCCTTAGTCGTAGCCATTTGAATCCTCTCTAGAAGCTTTTGTTATTATAATGTGTTTCACTGAAGCAGACACACTAATGATTTAACCCGTTACCCAACCAGCCCTCTTGAGTATGCCAAGTTTCTTTATCGGGAGGGAGAGAATCATGCCTATTGGGGTCTGAGCGAGTACTCACCTTGACCAACATCTCTAAGAATACCTTGACCCGGATTATCAGCAACAACATCTGCCCCAAATCTCCCCCTCACATCCATAGCATGATATAAGCTATCAAGCTCTTTCCTTTCTACTCCCAGCGCCTCAGATATACCACCCAGTACTCTTTGAAGAGCATTTGGTTGTGCTGATTCCAGCCCAAGATCGCTACCCCTAAACTGTCTTGGAATAGGCACCATCTTTAATACCTCTCTAAATTCGGGGTTACCATATAACTCTGATAGAAACTCTAGATTATCATAATTTCCATATGACCAAGGCGACGGCCTTCCACCAGACGAACCCCTCCTAAGTTGCTTTGCTAATTCACTAGGTTCTATATCTGGTTGGAGGCCACGCCCTGAGAGTAGGCCAGACCGGTTAATAGCAAGAGCCATACCTTCATCTCCACGATCAAGGGCTTCCAAGATATAACGATCAACATGCTTTCTTAGAGCCGCAATATCCTGATTCATTTTTTCTGCTTTCTTAACATATTTAGGCCCAAGCTGACCCCTTATAAGCCTGACAGTAAGGGCGTGCTCCAGTTCGTGTATAAGCGAATATTGATTATAAACGGCGTTAGAGCCACCGTTAATTACTACGATGCCCTGATCGATACCATTCACCATCCCCCCGCCCTTCGGACGATAATACCCACCACTACGCGGATTAGGCTTACCTCCAAAAACAACAGGCACATTCTTAAGAATCCCAGAATTAAGCATTCTTTTTGCAATATTATTAGTTACCGGGTCTAACAGACTATCTGCCACTATATTTTCAAGATGCTGTTGACCAGAGAGAATAATCTCTCCAGATTCTCGGATATATTTATCAAAGACATACGGCTCAACCGTTAGCTTGTAATCTGCTTGTTTTAGTTGGAACATAGGATTGTTTTTATAGTCCGGCCCATATGCCCGTGCAGCAACACTGGTCGTATTAGCATGTGCCAGCTTTTGCCCATGAACATCTGCCGCTTGCACTACCCGAAGTTGTCTAACCGTGTCGTCGATGTCCATCTTCTTCCCCCAAAACTCAGCAAAATCATCCCGAGCCGTTGACGCAACAGCGAAAAGATCTGAAAGAATTATATTCTCCCCTTCAACTAACGCAGATTCAGCCACATCTGGTAGATCATCCAGATCGTAAAAGTGGAAAGGCTTGTGGGGTACACTGCCATGCTCGGCCTCCCAAGCACGCTCAAGCGCCTCGTTTAGCTGATGTCTAGTTTCCTTCATATGTGCTTTCTTAGCTGCAAGCGCCGTATCAAAGCCCTCTGTTGCCAGCCTATCCAACGCTCCCTGTCTATACAAAATAGTATCAGTCATTGGATCAATACCAGCTTCCTGTAGTTCGGAAAGCGCCTCGTCATAGCCCTGCCGGGTTGATTGAAACTCCCCTCTCTTTACGCCCGGTGCCAGCATAGGGTTTTCAGACCGGATCGGTCGGCCCGGATTTAGGGCTTCATCAAACTGAGTAGTAGTGGGATCTGTGACACCCTCAAGCTGGGCCTGACGAGCGGCTACCCCACTCTCTTTGCGAGCAACCTTATCAAGCACCTCTTCCGCCGCCTGTCTATGGGCTGGACCAAACAAATCTGGATATCTCAGCACTACTTTTGAGGCGACAATAGCGGTCTTATTTCCGCTCACGCCCGAAACGAACTCCCCAACCGCCGCCCTTGCTTCTGGGTTAGTTGCAAGCCTAGTGCCCATTGCTGCCATTCCGCCTGTGAACAGAAGGCCAATAGCACCCTCCGTGCTCAGACCTATACCAGCCTGAGTAAGCTTTGGCTTATCCGTAGCAACACCAGCACCGACATGGGCAAGACCACTGCCGACCCTAACGACATCACCTAGTGGATCTAAAGCATCAAGCGGAAGCGCCAGATCTCGCGTCCTTTCTTCCCATGTTGGGGTTGGTCTAGTTCGGCCAGACCTGTCCATCGTAGGGGTTGGATAAGCTATGTTCCTCAACTCTTTCTCGATCTTCGGATCTATGTATCTGTATGGTGTGCCAGAGGCATCCACTTCCTTGGCCTTGTTAAGATATGCTCTTGCCAGTTCTGGAGATATCAAAAACTCTTTAGTGGGGCCAAGCAAATAGTCTCCCATAACCTGAGACTCCCTCTCACTCTCTAGTGGGCCACCCTTATATCCAATCCTAAGTGGGTCGATCACCGCCCCAGACAGAGTGTTGATTCCTGTTTCAGATTCCACCGCTGGTTCAAACTCTTCAGCCAGACGCATTCTATTGAGGACACCGCTTCCGCCCCGCCCCCCTCGTCTGGTTTGGTATATCTGCTCCATAGTCAAGTCTTCAACATTTTCAGGAGTAGGGAGGGCGGCCTCCATCTCAGCATCTATCACAGCTTGTTTCGATTTCTTACTAAACCTCTCTTCCGCTCTCGCTTTCTCAAGACGGATCTGCTCATCGGTAGAGTGCTGCCCACCTAGACCATATCGAAGTAGGGTGTACTCTTCCGCCATCTATTCCTCTCTTTAATGGGGCCACCACATCGGGTCGTCAACATCAACTTGTTCGTTATCACTCTTACTATAACAGGACGAATCAAAACTTTCAGCAAAGCAGTCTGCGAGAGTAGTAAACCCCCACGATATAGTTGTACCGAAAAATGATAGGATACCCACCATAACAACAACAACCAAAGAAACTATTACAGCCTTCTCCATAGACATACGCACCTCCATGCAAGTACAACTTAGTACCTGCACAGCGATTCGTGTTGTACCGGATCGTCTTGAACCGTTCGCAATGGTGGAGAATCACACCCTTTATGTTATAAGACCTCATGCTGCCTGACCATTACCGACAACCTCCGATTATCCCTGAGCCGACTAAGCCTACCTCTAAGCCGACTGAAGACCTACGCGATGAGTGGGGGCGCTACCCAGAATCTCAAGCTCAGGCTCCGGTCAACATGATCGAACAGATGGCTGGGAAAGAAACAAGTCTCCATCGTGGTCTCGGCAGAGAGTCTTACATACGGTTTCTAATGGACCAACGAGACTACGCAGGAAACCCAACCTCATACGAAGCAGCGGCGGCAGAGTACGATAAGAACATATTCCCATACTTACAATATCAAATATGGGAAACTGAGGCTGTACACGATCCGGCTGCTGCCGAAGAGCTAGGCGCACCGGCATATTACTCCCCCGGATCTCAAGGATCAGGGATGGGGAAGATCACAATAGGCGGCCCGAAGATAAGTGAGGGGTTGAAGACAGGCATGAAGCACCATGAGTTGGCGCACGGCTTTATACCGGAAAATCTAGAGTGGGCCATTGGGAAAAAGGGGGGGCCAAGCGATGTGGTCATTCCACCCGGCGTAGATTACACCAGAGACGAATATAGAGAGGCATTCCGAAAGGCTGGCTGGTATAACCTAATATACATGAGGGAACTCTTCCCAGATATTCCACACTATGCAACAGACGATGAGCACAAAAGTAGCTCAGAGATGATAGCATGGCTACTCGCTGGTCGCTCGCATCTGGCGCTATATCGACCAGAGACTCCCCAGTATATCCCCGATGATATTCAAAGCATAAGAGAGAGAGAGGATATTTACAAAGCTACTGGCCTTTGGTTCTGGGAAATGAAGAAGCTTCTTGATACACACCCCGACGTTACCAATGAACAGGCCGCCGATACATTCAATAAGATAATCGGATTCAAGCAAGCGCCTACGGCCCAAGGACAGAAAGTATAGCGTAGCTAGTCAGGGTCGCAACCACAGCGCCGTAGCAAGTGCCGAGAAACATACCTACACTGAATGCGCCTAGACTACGAAACCAAGCAACGATGTTGCTCTTGATATTTCTCTTCTTAAATCCCATGCACTACTTATAACCCGCTCGCTTACGCTTGTAGCTGAGCAGATCAGCC
>Ga0209434_1000071_pt1 | contig 56782 bp, 57 predicted proteins | sample ETNvirnome_2_300_FD_184068 | JGI IMG/M metagenome (GOLD analysis project Ga0209434, IMG submission 184068) | Marine viral communities from the Pacific Ocean - ETNP_2_300 (SPAdes) (version 2) | ecosystem: Environmental > Aquatic > Marine > Oceanic | place: Pacific Ocean | collected 2013-06-22 | reverse complement strand
GTGGGGTCTCCCCATGCGAGAGTAGGTCATCGTCAGGCACTTATACCGCAAAAAACCCAGCCAAACGGCTGGGTTTTTTGTTGCGCGCTCGATAAGCGCGCCAAGCCTCAAGCCCCGTGCATACTGTGCTCGGGGCTTTTTTGCTCTGCTTTTACCAGTCAATAGGTTCACCTGCACAGTCCCAGAAGCTGCCGGTCGTCTCTTGCGAGCGCTTGGCCATGACGTCAATTAACTGTTTCACCACGAACTCTGCGCTAAATAGCTTTTCGGTAGGTACACGGGCTTGAAAAGGCTTTTGGAGGCAGAGAACAATCGACTGTTTATTAAGCCTCTTAAGCTCAATAGCGGCGGTTCTCAACAGCATATTATGCGCGGCTTTACTAGCACGATAGCTATACCAGCACCAGCCACCATACCCATTGTCAGTGATAGATCCGACACGAGCAGAAAGGCTGGCAATAATGGTAGCGTGCTTGCCTTGTAGAGAAGGCTTTAGAGCAGCGAGTAGCAGGGCTGGGGGTGCCGCATTAATATGCATCACCTGGGCAAATGATACTTCATCCAACTGCTTTGCGGAGATGAAAGCAGGCTTTGCAGTATGGCGCTTCCTATACCGCCATTTGCACCTGCCACAACGGCGGTGAAACCTTCTGGAAGATGAGGCAGCATAACAAGCTCCGATGGTGAACGATATTGTTCCCATTGAAGCGCTTTGTATAGTATTTGTCTATGGTTGCTTGTTAAGCAGAGGCATTAATGCGGCCCGGCTGAGCACTATTGCGCCCGTTGGGCTTGTAGAGCGTTTTTTCTGCAATTTGGCGAATGTAGTCCAGCATTTCCTGGTTATGCTTCATACGCAATGAGAGCATTTGCCCGGTTAATGCATTCATTCGTGAAACTCGCTCACTTTTTTCTAGCAAGCTTTCCCAGGTTGCTAGGCAGTCAGCATCTGTGGCCGCCAACTTCGCGCCAGGAGCGCCTTCTGGATAGCCAAGCTTTGCCTGTACACCGCGACGTAATACCTCCATGCGTTCTAGTTCTTCTAGAAGCGCCTGTTTCTTACCCGCGATATCAGTCAATATATCGCCATCAATACTGCCTTTAGTCAACTGCTCTTGTTCGCTGGAGAGTAAAGCAATCAAATCCTCGAGGCGTTGCAACTGACTGGAGAGTAGGCGTGAAAGGCTCATAGGTAGATTTACTGATCTTTCAAGTTGGCAATTAGACCATCCGCAATACGGTCGGCACGCACTTCGAGCCGTCCCTCACGAATAGCATCACGAATTTCCTGTACCTTAGCCATGTCGATATCCTGACTGCTATCGATGCTAGATTGGCTGAGCTGAGTCGCTTCACGGGTAGTATTACCCGTTTCAGGCTGCTTTGCTTCACTTACCTTCTGTGCGTCATCACGCTGCTGCGCTGGAGTGTTGCGAAGCAGCGGATTAAGGTTATCAATTTTCACGTTGTTGGCCTCATCGTCAACGTTGGGGCGCCGCGCGCTGTATGACTATCTATCGGCCTAGATGCTAAACACTTTAGGTCTTAGGCTAAAAATCCACCATTAATGTGCCTTGGCCGATCACCCGCGCCGTCATTGTTTCACGAGAACCAAAACGCACACGAATGGTTTCTCCTTGTGCCCCATCAGCAAGTGCCTCCCCCTCTCGAGAGACACGAAAGCCTGCTCCTTCTGCTATGACTGTTACGCGCTGCCCGCGTTCCACGAGGCTAGGTGCTTGCAGGAAATGCGCCTGAAACGTGCTGCCACTACGGATAGGCCGCTGAGCTACTTTGCCGACAATATCGGCCTGGTCGGTCAGCGTTTGGCTAGATAAATCGCTAAGGTTGCCTTCTCGCTGGTCGAGCATAGCGGCGGTAACCAACGTGCCTCTATCAATATCTTGGCTTGCCACAACGTAGCTGCCAATGACACCCACTTCTGCCTGAAGGTAGCGTACTTGACGCCCATCAGCTCCACACCTAACGCCTACAGAAACACGCCCAATAGGAGCTTGGTTAGGGTTAGTCAGAAAGGGCGTTGGCTGTATGCAGGTGGGTAAATGGGGAGATGGCGGTGCGATATTGATGACTGCCTCTTGTCCCAGGGCCTGTGCTTCTTGATAGAGAAATTGCTGGACGCTTTCAACAAGTGACTGATCGCTTGTTTCTGCCCAGGAGGGTTGGGATAGGCCAATACATAGCAGTAATAACAATGACTTAACTGCTGAGTGGCGTGCAACAACGTGCAGCAAATAGCGCATGGGTAAAGTCGCCCAGTATAGAAAATCAGATGGTAAACATCAGCATGGGAGTGTAATGCAAAAGTATCCTACGCATCATGGGAAATGCTGGTGTAAACGGTAGCTGTTCCATGCTTTAAGGTGAAAGAGAGGAGCATATTATTCATCATCAACAATTTCCGGTTTATTTCTGCCTCTCAGCGAGCGAGGGTCGGCATGATTGATCAGCTTGAATCTGCCTTTAACTTCCACCAGCAGGCGCTGGGCCTGCGCCAAGCACGTCACCAAGTGCTAGCCGCTAACATTGCCAATGCGGATACGCCCAACTATAAGGCGCGCGACATTGACTTTGCTAGTGAACTGAAAAAAGCCGTTGAAGGCGGACAGTCTCAACAGCAGCCAAATGGCGGCTTAGCGTTGGCGCGCACCTCCGAACAGCACTTGGCAGGAGAAGGCCCCGCATGGCGTGGTGCTGGAAACACCGAGCTGCTCTATCGTGTTCCTGATCAGCCGAGCCTGGATGGTAACACCGTTGACATGGACCGTGAGCGAACCCAGTTCGCGGATAACGCTGTGCGCTACCAGGCGGCGCTCACCATGATGAACCGTCGTATTCAGGGCCTGAAAAATGCGATGCAACCTGAATAACCTAGTAATAGGAGAAAAATAAGCGATGTCGATGTTTTCAGCGTTCGAGATTGCCGGTTCCGCCATGAGCGCCCAAGCCCAGCGGATGAACGTCACGGCGAGCAACATGGCGAATGCCGATAGTGTGGCAGGGCCCGATGGAGAAACCTACCGCGCCAAACAGGTCATGTTCGAAACTCAGGCCCAGAATAACCGTTATGGCGTGGGCGGAGTGCGGGTCACTGAGGTGGTGGAAGACGACTCTCCGCTCCGCATGGAGTATATGCCGAACCACCCCGCCGCCGATGACGAGGGCTATGTCGCGAAACCCAACGTGGAGCCGGTGAATGAGATGGTCAACATGATTTCTGCGTCACGCTCTTATCAAGCCAACGTGGAAGTTTTCAACACCACCAAACAGATGATGGTGCAAACGCTGTCGCTCGGTGAGGGCTAACGATGAATATCGATACGAGTGTCATCAATAATATCAATAGCAATACCTCGACGGCCGGTTTGTCTACGCGTCAATCTGCCGAGCTGCGCGAGAGTTTCATGACGCTGCTGATCACACAGCTTCAAAACCAAGACCCGCTCAATCCGATGGAAAATTCGGAGATGACGTCTCAGCTGGCTCAGATCAATACCGTCAGCGGTATCGAAGAGCTGAACGCTACCTTGAACGGCATTACCCAGCAGATGGATGCTAATCAGGCTCTTCAGGCGAGTGGCCTTATTGGTAAAGGCGTCATGGTACCCGGCAAGCATGTTTTGTTAGAACAAGATAGCGACGGAAGCACTTACACTACACCCTTTGGTGTAGAGCTGGCGGAGCCTGCGAAAAACGTTAAAGCGACGATTGTGGGAGAGGGTGGTCAGGTCATTAGAAAGCTTGATCTTGAGTCGCTAGGGGCAGGAGTGCACTCTTTCGAGTGGGGCGGTGAAAACGATCAGGGCGAAGCTGTTGCCAGTGGCCGATATTCTGTACAAATAGAGGCAACCGATGCTGAGGGAGAAGCCATCGAGGTGACGCCCTTAAACTATGCTGTCGTGAATCGCGTCACGCCTAATGACGGTGGCGATAGTCTCCGTTTGGATCTGGGTGCTGTCTATGGCCAAGTCTCACTAGATCAAGTTAAACAAATCCTTTGATTCTTCGTTAGCTAATATTTTAGGGGAACAAGATGAGCTTTTCACAAGCACTCAGTGGTTTAAGCGCACAGCAACAAAAGTTAGGGGCTGTTGGGAATAATATTGCGAACTCGCAGACGGTGGGCTTTAAAAGTTCCAGCGTTCAATTTGCTGATGTATTTGCAGAGTCACGCATTGGTCTAGGGACGAGAACGTCCGCCGTGCTGCAAAACTTCAGCCAAGGAAATATCGAGTCCACGAATAGAAATATGGACTTAGCGATTGCGGGAGAAGGGTTTTTCCGCTTTCAGCAGCCTAATGGCGAGGTAGGCTATTCGCGTAATGGCCAGCTGACCATGACGGCAGATGGGCGTTTGGTCAATGCGCAAGGCGCGCAGATTATGGGCTATGCCGCTGATGCAGATGGCAACGTTCAGGCAGGTGGAGACGTTGTAGGTTTAAGAGTAAACGCCGAGAACTTGCAAGCGAGTGCGACCACGTCTGTCTCTACATCTCTAAACTTAGACTCTCGCAACCAGCCTGGTGAGGGCCTTCAAGAAGCAAATGTAATTACTAATATGCAGAATCCTTTGAATCCAGGCTCAAGGGAAAGTTTTAACTATAATTTTAGTACGAATTTTACAACATATGACTCCTTGGGTAATCCCAGAAATATTGCTGTTTATTATGAAAAGCGACCTGAAGCAGAGAATAGTTGGTTAGGCCGTGTGGTGATGGATGGATATTACGATGTTAACTCAGATCCAGTAGGCATAGCCACAGGTGAGGTTGTTGATGGTGTGCAAGAGGCGCAAGCTGTAGCTTCAAATGTTTACAATCAGCTTTTAACAGGTATGTCGAATGTCCGGACTCAGCTGGAAGCTTTGCAAGTGGCTATGCAAAGCGCAGCTTCTAATGCTCAAGCAGCAGGTGAAGATCAGGCAGGAATAATAGATGCAGTTAATAGTGCAGCCCAAGCCTTTGCATCAGGCTCTGGGTTCACTTTAAGCGAGGTTTTGGATAACTATTTAAATGGAGAGCAAATTACGCCGGCGCAAAATTCGGTATATGCTGCCTATATTAGTGGAGTTCAGGAGGCAATGAACAGTGCAGCTGATTCAGCCGGTGCTGTTGCAGCAACATCAGCCGACCCTTTAGCTGATCCTGATTCAATCGACGCATTTGATGCATTTATAACAGCTTCGCAATCTAATATTGTGGGTAATGCTCCAACGCAGCTTGCAGCAGTTGCTCAAAGCGCAACAACATTGATCGTTAACTCAAGGGCTCCAGGGAATAATATTGATGCCCAGATAACTGCTGCCCAGGGAACAGATCTTGATACAGATGCTGATAGCATTGCTGCAGTTCAGCAAGTGGCAGTTAATTTAGGCCAAGAAGTACTTGCAGGAGTGAGTGACCCTGCAGTAATTAATGCTGTGGATCAAGTTGTCTCGGACGTTAATGCCACTACCAGTGCTATTTCAGATGTTGTAGCTGCTGCGGTTGCCGCTGACCCTGGTGAGTCATTTGAGGCTTATGGTACAAATGATTTTGTTTTGGAGTTTAGCCAAAACGGAACTTTAAGTCGTGTTGGCCAACCACAGCTGGCCGCAGGTGGTGGAGTTGAATATGTAGACGTTGCCAACAATAGGCCTGTAATAAACTTCTCTAGTACTGAAAGAACTCCTCTTGGTGGCGCTTCTGAGAGCTTAAGTTTCGATATTAGTCTTACTGGTTCTACGCAGTTTGGTAACAGCTCTGTGGTTAATGATGTTTCGCAAAATGGATATACATCTGGCTCTTTAGTCGGAGTAACTATCGAAGATGATGGCACCGTGATGCGCAACTACTCCAACGAAGAGTCGCGCGCTGCTGGTCAAATTGCGCTCGTTAGCTTCCGTAACCCGGAAGGGTTAAAGCCAAATGGAGATAACCTATGGACAGCTACTGGTGCCTCTGGCCAGGAGTTAGTCGGTGCGCCGGGTACTGGTCAACGAGGATTAATTGAACCTAGCGCGGTCGAAACATCGAATGTCGATTTGGCCCGCGAGCTAGTCGACATGATCGTCTCTCAGCGGGCATATCAGGCTAACTCACAGACCATCAGCACCCAGGACGAGCTTCTGCAGACGATTATTAACCTTTAATAATCGAGACTAACGTAAGGAGCGAGTCATGGACCGCATGCTATACACCGCCATGAGTGGCGCAAAACACACGATGGATCAGCAGTCGGTAGTGAGTAATAACCTATCGAACGTGTCGACCGCTGGGTTCCGCGCTCAGCTTCAGGCCGTGCGCTCGGTGCCCGTGCAGGGCGATGGCGCACTACCCACCCGGGTCTCGGCAGTAGCCACGACGCCGGGAACCGATTTCTCACAAGGCCCTATCGAGCGTACTGGACGTACGTTGGACGTGGCCATGCAGGGAAATGCTTGGATGGCGGTGTTAGCAGACGACGGGACCGAGACGTATACCCGCCGAGGCGACTTACAGCTCGACAGCGATGGGGTGCTGTTGAGCGTAGGTCGGCCTGTCATGGGAGATGCCGGTCCCATTGCGGTGCCGCAGGGCGCGCAAATTTCATTTGGGGCCGACGGTACGATCAGTGCCATTCCTCAGGGGGAAGGGCCTGAAGCAATCGTGGACGTTGGCCGTATCAAACTCGTCACGCCGGATGAGCAGGGATTAGAACGCGGCGACGACGGACTTTTTAGAGCGCCACCCGGTGAGGATGGTGCGCCTGGCGTGCTGCAAGCGGATGAGAATGCTCGTTTGGTCAGTGGTGCGCTGGAAGGCAGTAACGTGAGTGCCGTCGATGCCATGGTCTCCATGATCGACGTGGCGCGCCGCTACGACATGCAAATGAAAATGCTCAGCTCGGCGGATGAAAATGCTCAGCGAGCCAACAGTATTCTCTCTATTCAGGGCTAATCGCGGCCACTCAGCCAAGGGAACCAACGTATGATCAAGTCTTTGTGGACTGCCAAGACCGGGCTAGAGTCTCAGCAAACCAAGCTGGATGTCATTTCTAACAACCTGGCTAACGTGAGCACCAATGGTTTCAAACGCTCGCGGCCTGTGTTCGAAGATCTCCTTTATCAAAACATGCGCCAGCCGGGCGCGCAGAACAACATTCAGGATCGACTGCCTTCTGGCATGCAGATCGGAACCGGGGTGCGCGCCGTAGCGACGGAGCGTCTTCACACCCAAGGCGGCCTGGAAGAGACGGGTAATTCGCGAGATTTGGCGATCAGCGGTGAAGGCTTTTTCCAGGTGCTGCTGCCCGACGGTACGATCGGCTATACCCGCGATGGCAGTTTTCAACTCAATGAAAATGGTCAGATGGTCACGGCGAACGGCTATCCGCTCGAGCCAGCGATCTTCGTGCCGGCCAATGCGCTATCGGTGTCGATCGGTGAAGATGGCACGGTGAGCGTGCGTCAGCCGGGAATCGCTCAAGATGCCGATATTGGCCAAATTAACGTGGCTTCCTTTATCAATCCAGCGGGTTTGGAAAGCATCGGTGGCAACCTTTACCTGGAAACCGGTGCCTCGGGCGCTCCAAACCAAAATGCGCCGGGTAACGACGGTGCCGGACGACTGTTCCAGGGATATGTGGAGACATCGAACGTGAACGTCGTCGAAGAGATGGTCAATATGATCCAAACGCAGCGTGCCTATGAGATCAATAGTCGTGCTATCTCTACCAGCGATGAAATGCTAGCGCGTCTAAGCCAGCTCTAATGTCACCGTTCGTCAGAGCTTCTTAACAGGTCGCGCTATGCTGAAATCAAACTTTAAGTTACGCCGCATCGTGATGGCGAGCTTAGCACTGCTGGTGTTATTGACGGCAGGGTGCGCGCAAATCCCGCGTGCCTCTGTCGTCGGCGAACAAGAGCAAATCACTATCATCGACCGTCCGCCACCTGTTCCTAATGGCTCCATCTATCAGGCGCGTCGTGGCTATCAGCCGCTTTTTGAAGATCGTCGGCCGCGCACGATAGGAGACATTCTGACCATTGTGCTGGATGAAGAAGTCAGTGCTAGTAAGAACTCTCAGTCCAATGCCAACCGCTCGGGCAGTGCAAGTCTTAACCTGGCCCAGCTACCCGACGTGTTGGATACGCTGGCGGAGTACGGTTTCGATATCGAAGGTGCCAGTGACTTTGCAGGCGGTGGCGGCTCACAAGCCAACAATACGTTTACCGGTACGATTACCGTGTCCGTGTTGGAAGTCATGAATAACGGGAACCTGCGCGTGCGCGGTGAAAAGCAGATTGCGATCAATCAGGGCACCGAGTTCATTCGTTTCTCCGGTGTCGTGAATCCCCGCACGATTACCGCGCAAAACACCGTGCCGTCGACTCAAGTCGCCGATGCGCGTATCGAGTACGTGGGCGATGGCTATATCAACGAAGCGCAGCATATGGGGTGGCTGCAGCGCTTTTTCTTGAATGTTTCGCCGTTCTAGGCGTGTCAACAAGCTCGACAACAGAGACCTGGTGAAATGGCTATGCAGTGGAAGGTGTATCAACGGATTCAAGCAACCGCGCGCTTTGCGACTCTGTTGGCTCTCTGTTTTGTGATGCTGCCAGCACACGCCGAGCGGGTGCGCGAGCTAGCGAGCTTTGCTGGTGTTCGTGATAACCAGCTTGTTGGTTATGGCTTGGTGGTGGGGTTAGATGGCAGCGGTGACCAAACCACCCAAGCGCCGTTCACCAGCCAAAGTTTAACCAACATGCTGTCGCAGTTAGGCGTGACCGTTCCGCCTGGAACCAACCTTCAGCTGCGCAACGTCGCTGCTGTGATGGTGACTGCAGATCTGCCACCATTCTCCCGTTCAGGGCAGCGTCTTGACATCGTTGTTTCTTCGATTGCCAATGCTCGTAGCCTGCGTGGTGGCACACTATTGATGACGCCACTGAAAGGTGCCGATGGCGATACCTATGCGATTGCCCAGGGCAATATGTTAGTGGGCGGCGCCGGTGCGCAGGCGGGCGGTAGTAGCGTACAGATTAACCAGCAGGCCTCTGGCCGCATTCCGAACGGGGCTCTTGTCGAGCGTGAAGTGCCGCTCAATCTTGGTGGCAACGGTGGGATGCTAGAGTTGCAGCTGAACGACGCTGATTTTGGCACCGTTCAGCGCATGGTAACGGCAATTAACAATGAGTTCGGCCAGTCTGTTGCCTATGCACGCAATGGCCGAGTCATTGCCCTCGATGGCCCAATGGATGCCAACGCTCGGGTTAATTTTATGGCTCGGGTTGAGAATGTTCAGCTAACACCAGCTGAGGCGCCCGCCAAAGTGGTGCTCAATGCACGTACAGGCTCTGTGGTTATGAACAGCGCGGTTACCCTGCGTAGAGCTGCAGTAGCCCACGGTAATCTGTCGATTATGATTGATACCCAATTTGGTGTTAGCCAGCCTAACCCACTCGGGGAGGGTGAAACCGTTGTAGTGCCTGATGCGGATATCAATATTGAGCAGCAGGAAGCCTACCTGCAAATTGTTGAAGGAGCCGACTTGGCAGACGTGGTGAATGCACTGAATGCATTAGGTGCGACACCTCAGGATTTAATGTCGATTCTGGAAGCGTTAAGAGCATCAGGCTCTTTGCGTGCTGAGCTGGAGATCATCTGATGAGCATGGGCGATATGACCAGTCAGTTCGCGCTGGATATGAACGGCTTCCAGCGGCTGCAGCACAATGCGCGCGTTGATCCTGAAGCGGGCGTGCAGGGCGCGGCGCAGCAGTTCGAAGCGCTCTTCATTCAGATGATGGTCAAAAGCATGCGGGATGCCACGCCGACCTCGGGGCTGCTGGAGAGTCGCGATACGACCTTCTATCAGTCCATGCTCGATCAGCAGTGGTCTCAGGTTATGGCTTCCCGGGGTATCGGCTTGGCCGATGCGTTGGTGGAACAACTGCATCGTCAGGGCGTGGTGGGGCAGCCAGCCTCCAATTCTGACCAGGAGCTTCAGGCGCTGATTGCTGGCATTCCCCGCGGCACACCGCGCGTTCTGGACAACCCCCTGCAGCCCGATAGTGGCCAGGCGCCCGCGTCGGGCAGTGGCCGTTTTTACGATGAGCTGGATGCCATTCGGCAACAGCCAGCGAGCAGCAGCGCTTCCGCTTCGCTTGTAGAAGCCCCGCGTACAGCAGCCTCTGGGCATGACCATGTCACGCGTTTCATGCAAACGCTGGCCATGCCTGCCCAAGCGGCGAGCGCAGCCACGGGCGTGCCTGCTGAACTCATTTTGGCGCAGGCCGCGCTCGAAACCGGCTGGGGACGCCATGAAATCGCGACCCAGCAGGGGCATAACAGCTATAACGTGTTTGGCATCAAGGCAGGTAGCCAGTGGCAGGGTAAGACCACCGACATCGTGACCCACGAATACGTGAACGGTCGCCGTACGAAGGTCGTCGACACCTTCCGTGTCTACGACTCTTTCGAGCATGCCTTTACCGATTATGCCAACCTAATTGGCAACAATCCGCGTTACGCCGGTGTTTTGCAGGCGTCTAACGCAGAGCAAGCAGCGCGTGAGTTACAGCGTGGCGGTTATGCGACCGATCCGCGTTACGCCGATAAGCTGGTATCGGTGATGAATACGATGGGGCCGCTGAGTTCTGTGGGTAGCCTGTTGGCGGATTCTCGCTAGGCAACTACTCAAGTTTTTCTGCGCACTGCCGATAAGTAGAGGATCGGCCTAAGGAATTGAACCATGAGCATATTTTCGATCGGCTTAAGCGGCCTCAATGCGGCGCAGAATGCCCTCAATACAACGAGCAACAACATTAGTAACGTTTATACGCCCAGTTATAATCGCGAGCTAACTCAGCTGGGCGAGGGACGCGTTGGTGGGGGCGTGCGTGTTAATGATATCGAACGCCAGTTCAATACCTACGTGGCCAACCAGCTCAATAGCGCCAAAACGCAATCTAGTGCGTTGGAAACTTACAATAACCAAATCTCACAAATTGATAACTTACTAGCTGATCGTGAAGCGGGGCTCGCTCCGCTTATGCAAACGTTTTTTTCTTCTCTGGAAGACCTGGCAAGTTCCCCTTCTGATCCTGCGGCACGCCAAGGCGTTCTTGGTACTGCAAATACCCTTAGTGCACAGTTCCGTTCGTTTGATGGCTATCTGCAGGACATGCAAACCAATATTAACAACCAGATCAAAGATGAGGTTGTCCAGATCAACAATACGGTGGAGCAGATAGCCGGTCTTAACAAAGAGATCGCATTGGCGCGTGCGCGTACTGGCGAAGCCCCTAACAGCCTGCTCAACCAGCGTGACTTTTTGGTCTCCGAGCTCAATGAGCGCATGGACTTACGGTTGAACGTGCAGGATGGCAAAACCTACAACATCAGCTTACCCAATGGGCAGCCGCTGGTGTCGGGTACCCGCTCATTCAAACTGGAAGCGGTGCAGGCTGACTACGATCCCCAGCGGACGATCGTGGGTTATCGGGACGGTAGTGGGAACACCATCCAGCTCGATGAAGCCACCATTACCGGTGGCTCGGTCGGCGGGTTGATGACGTTCCGTGCCGAAACGCTGGATAAAACACAGAATCAAATTGGTCAGCTCGCTGCTTCTTTTGCATTTGCCTATAACGCCCAGCATCAGCAGGGCGTTGACTTGGATGGTAACCAGGGCGAAAGCTTTTTTGCAGTCCGTGCTCCCTCTGGTTATGGCTATGAAGGTAATAGCGACCCTGATTCATTGACATCGGTGGCATTCGATCCAGCGACGAGCCAGAACCTTCGTGCAACGGATTACACGGTTGCCTTCGAAGACGATGGTGCTGGGAATGTTAAGCCTATCGTCTCACGTAATGACAATGGAAGCGTGCTTGACGGTGCTGCTGGCGAGTCTGACTATGTCGACGACACGGATTGGGACCCAGCGACTGGAACAGGAACGCTCACCTTTGGTGGTGTCACCTTGACATTCAACGTAGCAGTGGACGAAGGCGACCGTTTCGAAATACAGCCCCTGCGCCGCGCAGCGGCAGGGATGGATACGCTGATCAGTGATCTAGACAAGATCGCTGCGGGGAGTTTTATCGAGCAATCGGGCGATCTCGCCGTTGAGGGCGTGCGCGTTGCCGGAGAGAACCCATTTGCGAATACGACTCCGCCGCTGGAAGTGACGCTGGATGGAAGCGGGCAGATGTCGGTCGATGGCTATACGGGGACGGTTTTCGTCAATGGCGAAGAGCGCAACCTGGATGCCGGCGGCACCATTCTGGATGCCTCAGACGCGGCCCCTGCGGTCTTTGAGGGGGGTGAGGAAGTCACCATCGACGGTGTTGCCTTTACCCTCACGGATGTGACGCCGGGGTCGGCCACTTTCCAACAAGGCGTTGCTTCGGGCGATAACCGCAATGCGTTAGCGCTGCAAAACTTACAGAGTGAGTCGGTGGTTGGCGGCAGTGCGTCTGTCAGCGGCGCCTACGGTTCTATCGTCAGTGATGTGGGTAATCGCACTAATGTCGTCAAAGTGAATTTAGATGCGCGCCAGGGGCTGACCGATCAGTTACGTGCGGTGCAGCAGTCGGAGTCGGGCGTGAGCCTGGATGAAGAAGCTGCGAACCTGATTCGCTATCAGCAGTTTTATCAAGCCAACGCCCGTGTCATCGATACCGCCGGTACGATCATGGACACGATTCTTAACTTACGCAACTAAGGGGAGCCTAAGCGATGCGCATCAGTACGGTCACCATGTATGAGCAGAGTACGGCTTCCATCAACCGCCAGCAGTCAGACTTCCTCAAGGTGAGTCAGCAAATAGCCAGCGGTCGTCGGGTCGTCAATCCTTCCGATGATCCTCAAGCTGCCTCTAGAGCGGTACGGGTAGATCAGTCTCAAGCAATCACTCAGCAATATACCGATTCGCGAGTCTCCGCGCGAAACTCGCTTGCCCAAACAGAGAGCATCCTCAATAGCATTAGCGACTCGATCATCAGTGCCAAGACACGACTGGTCCAGGCGTCGAGCGACACCTTAAGCGATGTTGACCGAGAATCGATTGCCAGCGAGTTAAAAGGTATTTACGAAACCATGATCGGCCAAGCAAACGCCACTGATGGTAACGGACGTTACTTATTTGGTGGCTATGCTGATAATGCGCCTCCCTTTGTTAAAAATAGTGAAGGCAATATTGAGTATAAAGGGGATGATAACGCTCGCCAGCAGCGTATTGATGCCTCTCGCTTAATGCCGGTTACTGAAAATGGCATTTCAATATTTCAAAGTGTGCCAAGTGGTGCGGGTTACGTAGCAGAGGCAGTAAAAAGCAGCGATGGTGGTCAGCCGATCGCCGGCGTGGAGGGGAGGAATAACGGTAGCATAACGTTTAGTGGCCCACAGGTGAGTAATGTCAATGACCCTGGATATGGCGACAGCTACCGTGTTGTGTTTAATGAAGATACGACGGTGGATAGCGGCGTCAGCTACCAAGTGCAGCGTTTTAGTGAAGGCGAGTGGCAGGAAGATCCTGCTGATTTGGTGGTTACAGGAGAATATGTCGGTGAAGGTCAGCAGCTTAGTTTTGGGGGTGTTAATGTCACACTCACTGGCAGCGCTGAGCCTGACGACGAGATTCTTGTTGCCCAGTCAGGTAGCGAGCAGCGCCCTGCGGATCTGTTCCGCACCATGGAAGCAGCAATACGTGTTTTAGAAAGTCCCGCCACTACCGGTGCGGAAAAAGCAGAATTGCGCAATACGCTAAACACATCTATGCGAGATCTAGATAATGCCCTTGATAATGTTCTAACAGTGCGCGCTTCGGCTGGGGCAAAACTAAACGAGCTAGACGTGGTGGATGCTGTAGGTAGTAACCGGATGCTCAATTATGAGCAGACGCTTTCTGACTTGGTGGATCTGGACTACGCTGATGCTATTTCAGAATATAGCTTGCGTCAGGTTGGTCTGCAGGCTTCTCAAAAAGCGTTTGTGGATATTAAGGGGATGTCGCTATTTGACTTTATGTAATGTCTTAGCGAGCAGTCACTCTTTTGTTATGCCCTGGCCATGTGCCGGGGCATTAATTTAAGGGCGCCATGGTCTCAATCAGGCTTTGCGTAAAGCTAATTCCCTGGCTAAACAGCTGCTGAAGAAAGCTGCCGATATCGCTCATTAGCACCATGAGCAACACTATGCCAACGGTGAGCGAGGTGGGAAAGCCAATATTAAACACGGTTAGCTGCGGTGCTGAACGGTTTAGGATGCCTAGCGACAGATTAATAATGAGCAACGAGGCTACCAGAGGCAAAGCGAGCAGCATACCGGAAGCAAAGATAGTACCTGCGTAGCGTGCCAGTAGTTCAAACGCATTAGGATTAAGGCTGCCAATTCCAATTGGAAGTGTTTCAAAGCTCATCACTAGTGTTTCTAACACCATCAGGTGGCCATTAAAGGCGAGAAACATGAGCAGGGTGACCATATAGAGAATGCGTGATAGCACCATAATGTTGGTGCCACTAGACATGTCAAAGAAGCTCGCAAAGGCGAGCCCCATCTGAAGGCCGATAAACTCACCGGCCGCTTGGACAACGGCAAACATAATGTGCATCACCAGCCCAATCGCAATACCGATCAGCATTTGCTCAATGATGATGCCCAGACCTGCCCAAGACATGAGCGGTACACTGGGCATCGGTGGGAGAACGGGAGCAATGACGACGGCGATCACTGCGGCAAGCGCTACTTTAGCTTGATTGGGAACGCTGGAGTGGCCCCATAAAGGCGTCGCTGCCATAAAGGCCGTAATACGCACAAAGGGCCAAAAAAAGGCCACCAGCCACCCCTGAAGCTGGGCAAATGTTACTTCAACCACAGGCTACATCACCATTGCGGGTATGTTGGTAAATAGCCGCGTCGTGAAGTCGGTAATTAAGCCGATGAGCCAGGGGCCCGCTAGTACCAGAACGGCAAACACCGCTAAGATTTTCGGGATAAATGTCAGCGTCATCTCGTTTATTTGGGTAGCGGCCTGGAACAGGCTAATAATCAGACCTGTAAATAGTGCTGCTAACAGCATAGGACCAGCTAGAAAAAGTGTCACGCGCATACCCTGATAAGCGACGCTCATCACCATCTCGGGTGTCATGATTACGCTCCTCGTCGCCCCGCGACGTTAAATCATATAAAAGCTCTCTGCCAACGAACCAATAATGAGCTGCCAGCCGTCAACCAATACAAAAAGCATGAGCTTAAATGGCAGCGAAATAGTGATCGGTGGAACCATCATCATCCCCAACGCCATTAGCGTACTGGCCACTACAAGGTCAATGATCAAAAAAGGGATAAAGATGGTAAAGCCAATTTGAAAGGCCGTCTTGAGCTCGCTGGTGACAAAGGCAGGTAGCAAGACGCGCATTGGTAGTTCTTCTGGCCCTTGCAAGGGGCCCACATCAGCTAAACGAACAAATAGGGCCAGGTCTGGCTCCCGTGTTTGAGCCAGCATAAACTCTCGGAAAGGTAGCTGCGCGCGAAGCAGGAACTCTTCAAAATTGATCACCTCATCCGTCAACGGCACCCAGGCGGTGTCATATACCTGGTTAAGTACTGGCGACATAATAAAAAACGTTAAAAAGAGCGCGATCCCCAGCAGTACCTGGTTAGGCGGCGTAGCTTGAGTACCCATCGCTGTCCTTAGCAGGCTGAGTACAATGATGATGCGGGTAAAGCTGGTCATCATCAGCAGCATTGCTGGCAAGAACGCCAACGAGCTTAAGAGCAGCAGTGTTTGTAGAGAGAGAGACCACTGCTGACCACCACCTTCCGTTGGTTGCGAGACTAACCCCGGTAGTTGCTGGGCGTGGCTAGGAAAAGCCACGAGGCAGCCGATGATGAGAATACTCATCAGCCACCAGTGACGCGAATAGAGCCAGGCAAAATGCTGAGCGTATTTCATGAGGTATGCTGAGAGTCTGAGGAAGTACTGTCGCCCTTGCCGCGACTATTAGCTATAGCGTTAGCTAAACGCTGTGAGAAGCGGGTCGGCGGACGGGGGGGAGTGGATGATGTACGATCAGTAGGCGCTGGACGTTCGTGTAGTTTACTTATGCGGCCACCACTAACGCCCAGAACGAGCCATGTGTCTTCAATTTCGACAACCACAATTCGCTCGCGATTGCCTACTGCGGTGGTACCTACGATGCGTAAACGTGCACCATGGTCATAGCGATGATGCTGCCAGCGTTTGAGCAGCGATGTACACAGCAAAATAATGGCAATCACCAACGCTAGTGCGGCGGCTGTTTTGCCTAATGCCGCCATGCCGATTAATGCATCACCGCCACTTAATGCCTCAAGGGGGGCTTGCGCACTAGAGGTCGCAACACTCATCGGTTTAGTTTATGAATGCGCTCGGATGGTGTAATAATCTCAGTAATACGGATACCGTATTTATCTTCGATAACTACTACTTCCCCCTGAGCAATTAGGTAGCCATTGATCAGGATATCCATTGGCTCACCCGCTAACCCCTCCAGCTCAATGACAGATCCTTGAGCGAGCTCTAATAGTTGCTTAATCGTCAGTTTGGTGCGCCCTAACTCAACGGTAAGCTTAACCGGAATATCCATGATCATCTCAAGATCACGGGAGGGAGTCGCACTTTTTTCTGCGCTCAGCGGGCGAAATACATCGTCGCTGGCTGGCTTGGCTTGAGGTGCCTCTGATTCAGGCTCATCTTCCGTATCGGCCTGCTCTGCAGCCTCCTGCTCTGCCATGGCAGCTGCCCAGGGGTCATCATCATCGCTTGCGGCATCAGCACTAGACGACGGCTCTTCTTGCTCAGACATGGCTTCCGCCCAATCGTCATCAGAGACTTTTTGATCGGGTTTATTAGGGTCAGTCATGCTTTGGGTTCCTTGGCTTTCTGTCGCGTTGAACCTTTAATAAAGTCCTTGGACGATACGTTATTCATAGCAGCATGGTCGATCATACGCACAACACGCAGGGCGCGCTGCTGGCGTTGACTGCCGTATTCACACTCCATCACAGGGACGCCGTCAACGCTGGCGGTGATCGTACTGGGAATGTCCATCGGCAGAACATCCCCCTTTTTTAGCCCCATGACGTGAGCAATTCGACTCGGAATCTGCGCAAAGTCAGCGACCAACTCAACTTCAGATTGGCGCAGCTCGCTGGCCATGCGACGTGACCAAGAGCCATCACTGTCATGATTGCTATCGTTAATCGGGTTAACCAATAGATCGCGCAGCGGCTCAATCATTGCGTAGGGCATGCAAATCTGAAAGCTACTGGATAGGTTGCCTACCTCAATATTGAACTTGGTATTGACCACAATCTCATTAGGTGAATTAGTAATATTGGCGAATTTAGACTGGACTTCGGAGCGTAGGAAGTGGACATCTATCGGGTATACTACCTTCCAAGCTTCTTGATAGGCATCAATCGCAAGATTGAGCAGGCGCTGGATAATACGTTGTTCGGTATTGGTAAATTCGCGCCCATCTGATTTCGTAACGAATCGCCCGTCTCCACCGAACAGGTTGTCTACTACCATAAACACGAGATTTGGTGGAAATACCACCAATGCAGAGCCCCGCATCGGCTTCATCGACACGATGTTGAGGTTGGTCGGCACCGGAACGTTACGTGAGAAGTCGCTAAAGCTTTGATAGCGCACGGACTCGACAGTGATGTCTGAGCTGCGACGAATTAGGTTAAATAGCCCGTTGCGGAAATAACGAGCAAAACGCTCATTAATAAAATCAAGCGCATGCAGACGTTCGCGTATGACCCGATGTTGAGTCGACGGGTCATACGGTCGAATTTTTGTTTCGTCCTGAGACTTGGACGACGCCGGAGAGGGCTCTTCGTCTCCACTGACACCCTTTAGTAAGGCGTCAATTTCTTCCTGGGACAGTAGATCGTCCTGTGACATGAACGGCTCCAGTTCCCGAGGTTATTGCACAATAAATTCGGTAAACAGCACTTCCCTTAGATCTAGGGGGGGCTGATTTTCGGTGAGGGGTACGTTCAAACGACTAATAATTGCCTGAGCCAGCTCCTCTTTCCCCTCTGTCGAGGTGAGTTCGTTGGCTTGTTTGCCCGATAACAGAATTAGTAAGCGGCTGCGCACTTGCGGCATATGCTCTTCGATAATTGTTTTACTCTGTTCGTTACCCACTCGCAGCGTAATACCCGTATAGAGCAGGCGTGAACCATAGCGGTCATCAGCTAAATTAACAGTGAATGGCTCAATGCGTGTAAACACAGGGGGGGTAAGCTCGACCGTTTGCTGTTGAGCTTCGCCACTGTCGCTGCTGTTGCGCTGATCCAGCACTAGATAAATAGCCGCTGCTGCCCCTGCAGAGGAAAGCAGTACGAGAATGATCATTACCCAGAGCAGTTTTTTAGATCCGCCGCTTGATTCTGCCATCGTTGTTCCCATGATGTTCGCACATGACGCTAGCCAAGCATTATGCCTAACGCGGGTGATAATGAAGAAACGAACAGGCTCTCTTGGAGAGCCTATCTTTTGGTTTAGCTAGTTAACACGGTGCTCACAATTAAACCATACTTATAGCGTGGCTATGCTTTAAGCATAAAGGTCCACACGTCCATCGAGTGCGATGGAGGAACCCACAGGTACAGGCGTCCCGGTTTCACCCTCAACGCTAGTGACCCCGCTTTCACCACCAGCGCTTGAGCCTGTGCTGTGCTGAGCAAACGCTTCCTGTTGATTAGAAAAGCCTTGCTCACCCACTGATGTGTCACTTAGTGAAATTCCTTGTTCCGCCAGTGCTTCACGCAGTTGAGGAATCGCTTGTTCAATCACTTGCCGAACCTGAGCGTGAGCGGATAAAAATTGAGCTTGTGCGCCGTGTTCTGTCATTTTTAACGAGATAGAAAGTGGCCCAAGCTCAGCAGGATGTAGTTTCATTTGAACATGCTGCTCCCCCCCTCGCTGGATAAGCTGAACGAGCTGTTGACCTAGCTGTGACGGCCAGGCGGGGTGAGAGACAGGGGTGCCGATAGAGGAGGGCAGTGAGGCTCCCGTTGCTGCAGCAATAGGCTGTGGTGCGGCGTTAGCGCTAGGCAGGTTAAATGCTAGCTCGTTACTGCCGCTAATGCGCGCTGCTGCTTCTCCAGAGGCCAGAGCGCTAGCCATGGCTTCACTGCTGACGTGCACACTGGTGGCCATTGTTTGCATGGTTGGTGCGGCAAGCGTATTTGAGGTTGTCTGCTGAGTGCTCGTATCTGTATTAGCAGCATTACCCAATGAAAGCGCTGCTATTTGCTGGCTGAGCGTTTCAGGGCGCTGAGCAGACCCATTAGGTCCTGTGCTACCCGATAGCTGTTGGTAAGCATTGATGAGAGCTATCGCGTCTTTTTTGCCAATCGCTAACTGTTCGGCGATAGCGGCGACAGACGTTGTTTGGGTAGTAGTGGGGGACGGTAGACCAGCGTCATCAGTAAAGGCAGCGACTAATGTCAGCCGACTGGAAATTTCCTGTAGAGCAGGTGATGGCATGTCTAACGTGTTGTCGGTAGCCGCCGCTGCAGCTAATGCTATTAGCGGTTCTGGGGTGCCTTGTTCAGCCGTTTGTAGCTGAGCAAAAAGCTCTGCAATCTCCTCTTGATTGAGCTCAATACCCAGCGATTCTAGGAGCGAGGTAAAATCACGCAGCGCCTGTTCTCCACCGGTGGATGGAGCGTTAGAAAGTGCGCCCATTGGGCGTTGGGGGTCTGTCGCCTGCAGCATGGCTTGGCGGAATAGCCCAGTGGGAAAGCCTTGAGCCTCCGTCGCTTGTGAGGCTGATGTGCCACTGCCCTGGCTGGGGTTCGCAGAAAGTAACAGTTGAATATTCATGGATAGGCTTCCTGACCCGGCGCTAAAGTGGTTTATCAGACTGTTGGCGAGCTACACGACTAGTGACAAAGTCATCGGTTGCTTTTTGCTCGTAACGCGCTTGGCGGCGATGCTCTTCTAATAGCCTACGTGAGGCCAGTGTATCGTAAGAAGAGAGCTTGCGCTGCTCTTGTTGCCAATGCTGCTGGCTCTGTTGTACGCGTTTTTGCTGTGCAGTCAGTGCTTGCCTAGCACGCACAAGGGCGGCATCCAACGAGGCTAAGAACTGCTGATAATTATACATGGTAGCGGGGTCAATGCCGTCACGCATGGCGTGCTGCAAACGCTCCGCATACTCTACTCGGTAGCGGTTGAGTGACTGCAGCTGGGCTTCCGTTTGCTGTTGGGTTTGACGCTCTTGGGCCAGCAGTTTTCCTGCTTGGTCACGAGCATCACGGGCCAGGTCCGTCAGCATATCAAGCTGGTTATGACTCATTTAGCCTCCCACTACCGTGTGCAGGGCTTGGTAGGACTCCTCAACCGTTGCACACTCATCAATGTTCTGTTGAAGAAACCGCTCTAAGGCTGGGAAGCGATTCACCGCTTCATCCAGCCGCGGGTCATGACCTGGGCTGTAGGCCCCTACGCTGATCAGGTCGCGGTTACGCTGATAGCGTGAAAAAATCTGTTTAAAGGTACGCGCTTTTTGCTGCTGCTCCTGCGTCACGATGGCGGTCATTGCACGGCTGATAGAGGCTTCTATATCAATAGCAGGATAGTGCCCGGCTTCTGCCAGCGTCCGCGACAGGACGATATGACCATCCAAAATGGCCCTGGCGGAGTCAGCGATCGGGTCCTGCTGGTCATCGCCTTCAGTTAGTACGGTGTAGAACGCGGTAATGGAGCCACCGCCTCGCTCAGCATTGCCCGCCCGCTCTACCAAGCCGGGTAGCTTGGCAAAGACGGAGGGCGGATACCCTTTAGTGGCAGGGGGTTCGCCAATAGCTAACGCGATCTCTCGCTGTGCCATGGCATAGCGTGTTAGGGAGTCCATTATCAGCAGCACGTTGCGGCCAGAGTCCCGAAACCCTTCGGCGATACGTGTGGCATAAGCGGCCCCTTGCAAGCGTTGCAGCGGCGAGGTATCTGCAGGCGCGGCGACAACAACAGCGCGTCGGCGCCCTTCTGGCCCCAAGATATTGTCAATAAAGTCCTGTACTTCACGGCCACGCTCACCAATCAAGCCAACGACGATCACATCGGCCTGGGTATAGCGTGCCATCATGCCTAACAGTACTGACTTACCGACGCCTGAGCCGGCAAATAGGCCCATGCGCTGGCCTCGGCCAACGCTTAGTAGGGCATTAATAGCACGAATGCCGACATCGATTTGAGCATCAATGGGCGCCCGGGACAGCGGGTTAAGTGGCCTGGATTGCAAGGTGGTGCGCTGGGCATCCTCAACACCCTCACGATCATCTAGCGGGTTACCATTACCATCCAGTACGCGGCCTAAAAGCTCGTCGCCTATTGGGAAGCGCCGGGCACTGTGGCCATTGCCATCAACAAGAGGGGTAACCCGTGCTCCTGGCATCAGGCCAGAGATTTCTTCTAGCGGCATTAAGAACAGCTTTTCACCGGAAAAGCCGACGACTTCAGCTTCTGCATGCTTGTGGCTATCGTTTAGCCGGCCATCTGCTCCTGGCAGTTCAATGTGGCAAGCGCTACCTACCGCCACTCGTAAGCCAACCACCTCAATCACCATGCCTGTCGCGCGCACAACCCGCCCACTGGTTCGGTAGTGGGGGAGTCGGCTCACACGCTGGCTGGTGCGCTGCAGTGTCTTACGCCAGCGGTGTTGGTGAGGGCAAGTGGAGTGATTCATCGCGTTACTCGGACGGCGTCGCGTTGTTGCTATGTCGTTTGCGCAGTTGTGCATTAATATTTTGCCAGCGGCTCTCAAACGTCGCGTCCAGTTCGCCTTGGGCACTGGTAACGCGACAGCCGCCACGGGCCAACTGATCGTCGGGTTGCAGTACCCAGCCAGCAGCCTCTAGCTCGTCACCAAGATGCTCTTCAACCAAGTCGTGGTCGTTTGGGTTAAGCCATAAACGCTGTTTGCCGACTAACGGTGGCTCGGTATGCAGCAGCTCGCGAACGATGGACAAAATATGCTCAGGATGCTCAGTTAGCGCGTCTCCTGCTAGCTGTTTGCCTGTTGCCAGGGCAAGTTCAGCAAGATCATGGGCGATTGTGTCATCAAGACGCTCAAGGGCATCTGAAAACTGCTTTGCCAATGATCCTAGCGGTGCGACCGTTTGACGAATTTGCTCTTTAAGCTCTTCGGCTGCTTGGTCGCGTCCCTCGCTCAGGCCTTTAGTAAGGCCCTCTTCGTGCCCGCGTTTCAGGCCCGCTTGATAGCCTTCTTCTTCGGCTGCTTGGCGAAGTTGCTCATAAACCTCTTGCCGCTGTTTTTCCTCGCGTGCCCTTGCTTCTGCGGCGGCGCGTTGGGCAGCTTCCACTTTGCGCTGGTGAGCCGTGGGGCCTGAGGCATTTTGTGGAGATTTATCACTAGCAGGCGTTACCAGCTCATCCATTTGCCAGCGTCGCCACTCGCCGTGGCGATCAAATTCAGGCGAATGAGTATTAGACATACTCGTCGTCTCCGCCCGCCAGGACGATCTCTCCGGAATCCGCTAAGCGCCGCACAATTTGTAGAATCGCTTTCTGCTCGGTTTCCACTTGCGAGATGCGGATAGGGCCGCGAGCCTCCATGTCTTCGCGAACCAAGTCGGCGGCGCGCTGCGACATGTTGCGTAGGAATTTGTCCACCAGGGCATCTTGAGCGCCTTTGAGCGCCACCACCAGCGAGTTGGTCTCCACTTCCTGAAGTACCATCTGAATCGCGCGGTTGTCCAGGTCGAGTAGGTTCTCGAATAGGAACATCTCGTCGATGATCTTCTGGGCAAGGTCTTCGCTGTGCGAGCGGACGGTTTCGATGGCCACCTCTTCCTGAGCAGAGTTCATCAAATTGAGGATCTCTGCTGCCGTTCTTACGCCGCCCATCTTGCTGCGCTTGAGGTTTTGACCGTCGAGCATGCTGGTGAGTACCTCGGTGAGCTCTTGGAGAGCCGCCGGCTGTACGCCACTGAACGTCGCAATCCGTAGGACGACATCGTTGCGCAGTTTCTCTTCGAACAGCTCGAGAATATCGGCCGCCTGATGGCGGTCCAGGTGTACCAGAATGGTGGCAATGATCTGCGGGTGCTCGTCGCGGATGAGCTCGGAGACCATGGACGCTTCCATCAGGTTCAGGGCATCGATACCTGAGTTTTCGCCCGTGGTTTCGAGAATGTCTTCGATGAGGCTGGTAGCCCGCTCACTGCCGAGCGCTTTGGTCAGCACCGAGCGAATGTGCTCGCTCGAGTTGAGGTTCAGCGCCACGAACTCTTCGGTTTCACGGTGGAACGCTTCCAGCACGGCTTTCATGTCTTCATGCGAAACTTGGTGAAGCCGTGCCATTTCGGTACTGATCTCTTGCACTTCGCTGGCGCTGAGGAACTTGAAGACCTCGGCGGCGCTGTCTTCATCCAGTGCCAGCAGGAGAATGGCACTTTTACGCGCGCCACCCATTTCAGCAATGCTAGTCATTAGCGTTCATCCAGCTGCGAATAATCATCGCGACCATACGGGGGTCTTCTTGGGCCATTTCTCTCAGGTCGTTAAGATTGTGTTCGTAAAGCGACGTTTTGCGACGACGCTTGGGCTTGTTGCTATAGGTGGCCTCATCATCGCCCTCGCCTTCAGCCTCGCTTTCCTGGTCATCTTCGTCGCTACCAACACGGGTGCTTAACGTGCTTCCAGGCACAGCAGCGGCCATCACGGGCGGCTGGGTGTAGCGTTTGATTAATGGGCGCAAAATCAGCAGGTAGAGTAGCAATGCGGCTAGCGCAACTAGTAAGTAGCGCCCCAAATTGGCAGCTATCGCTAGGTTGTCGGGATGTTGCCACCAGACCGGTTCGACGCGGGTATCATCATCGCCAGCGAAGGGGGTGTTAACCACTTCCACTTGATCGCCGCGCAGATCCGAAAACCCCATTGCTTGTTGCACCAAACGCTCAATTTGGGCGATCTCTTCATCGCTGAGCGCGACTTGTTCAACCTCACCTTCTTCATTAGTGACGTCGCGAAAGTTAACAACAACCGCCGCTGAGAGGCGTTGTATCTGGCCAAGGCGGTGCTGAATATGCTCAATACTACGATCTACTTCGTAATTAACGACATCTTCTTGGCGCAGGTTGCGCAAAGCGCCTGGTTCGGTACCTGCATCGTCCGCAACATCACCCTCTTCCGGGTCTAGCTGGTTGATGGGGGAGGGGGCTACCCCGGGAGGAGTATTGCTTAACGCCCCAGGAATGCCGGTGGCCAATGGATCTTCGCCATCGTAAGAGAGGCTAAGCTGACGGCTGCGGACTGCTGATTCGTTAGGCGCTTGGTTTGGGCTGTAACGCTCGGAGGTTTGCTCGCGGCGTGAAAAATCGATCTGTGCCGCTACCTGGGCGCGAACATTGTTGCTGCCAACAATGGGCGAAAGAATGTTCTCAATACGCTGCTGATAGGAGCGCTCCACTTCGCTGATGTATGCTAACTGCGTACCATCCAGGTCATTACCCTGGGCGCTATTGGCAGTGAGTAGGCGGCCGTTCTGATCAACCACCGTCACATCTTCAGCAGCAAGCTCAGGCACACTGCTGGATACCATGTGCACAATGGCGCTAACTTGCCCCTCGCCAAGGACGCGACCTGGCAAGAGATTCAACACCACAGAGGCTTTGGCAGGTTCGCGGTCACGGATAAAGACGGACGGCTTTGCCATCGATAGATGCACGCGCACACTTTCGACGGGGCCTAGTGATTCGATAGAGCGTGAAAGCTCGCCTTCCAGGCCACGCTGAAAGTTCACCTGCTCAGCAAATTGGCTAATCCCAAAAGCTTGGGTTTCCATAAGCTCTAGGCCAAGGTTGCCACCGCGGGGCAAGCCTTGCTCAGCTAACTGGAGCCTAAGTGTATGCACCTGCTCGCCGGGCACCAGCAGTGCCTGGCCCCCCTGGCTAAACTGATAGGGTACGCCGCGGCTATCAAGCTCCGAAATAATTCGTCCGCCATCCGCTTCGCTCAGGTTGCTGTAAAGCACACGGTACTCTGGGCTGCTAGCCCACATAAATAAAGCAGCCACAACGGCGATAGAGGCCGCTGCCGCAATCAATACAACCACTAACGGATTGCCGCGCAGCTGTTTCATGGTGCGCGCCAAGGCAGAGGGGTTGCTGGATTCGTTTTCCGCCGCTCCACTGCGAGAGGCGTTTGGTGTCGTGCTGTTTTGACGGCCTGCCGTAGCACCAGTTTCGCTCATGCGTCCCTCCAGAAGGGCAGGCAAAACGGGTGTCGGCCCAGGCGCATCACCAAAGAAGGCATAGGCTATATCCGTCAATCGCGGTTATCCGCTAAAAAAATGAAGCGGAATTGTGATGAACGCCATTATCCGGGGGTGTGTCGACCATAAATGAACGAAAAGCTTGGCTTTTTATACTCATTTGTACGTATGACGCTACTCCTACCAATGGTAGGCTTTTTGTACTAATTGATTTTCCGCAAAAATGAGGCCTGAGTATGAGTTCACCTTCTATACAGTCTGCGCTGCAACAGATGCAGGGGCTAGCGGCACAAGCGGCTCAGCCTATTAAAGGGGAGCATGTGGCAACCGCTGTTGGTCAAGGTGGCTTTGGAAGTGAGCTGCAGTCCTCTATACAGCGAATTAATCGGTTGCAGCAAGCGGCTAGTACCAAGGCGATGGCGTTTCAGGCAGGCGAGCCAAACATTGAGTTAAACGATGTGATGGTAGATATGCAAAAAGCCAGTGTGGCCTTTCAAATGGGCATGCAAGTGCGCAACCGCCTAGTAACTGCCTATCGTGATGTGATGAATATGCAGGTATAGGGGGCGTAAAGTAGTTATGCGGCTAGCTGGGTGGGTAGTGGGAAGGCGAACGCTTAGGCTGGTACGTTATCGCTTTTCAAGGCGCCCGCAGCGTTCGCTTGGTTTCTATGCTTTAAGAGAGATCAGTTTTCCTTGCAGTTCTTCTAGCCGCTCGGCCAGTAGCAGCACTTCTTCTGCTGGTATTTGACGTATGACGTCCCCCGTTTCTCGATCAATGACCCTTGTAATGATGCGAGCCGATTGTTCGCTAATATCAAATTCCAACCCACGGGGACGCATGACATCGTTAATGCGCTGTATCGGTTCAACAAGCGCTTCTTTTGTGGCCTTATTGCCATCTGCTGCTGCTTCATCGCCGCTTGGGGTGACTGGAGGTAGGGGATCGATAGCGGGGCGCGTAGAGCGTTCCTGCGATAAAGCGGCTGTTATTGCTGGTGTGGCTGAGTCAATGGATAGTGGGCTCATGTACAACGTTCCTCTATTAAATAAGCCCGCCGGGGGGGCTAGGCAACGTAACCGAGTAAAGGCATTGAGGCCGTTTACCGTCTGGTGATGAGCCTCTTTTTCAATCTATCGGCGCGTTTGTCACAAACTTTATCCTTTTACTATAGATGAAAAGAAAAGTGTTATGAGTCCTATGGCGGACATGCGGCTCGATAAAGGCTTCTGTTATGCTCTGCTGCTTTGTGATGAGCGTTAACGTATAACGCGTCTGGGGAAAGCGAGGCACGCATGGCAGTCCAACAAGATGAGTACGAGAGCGTCACTAGCCCATCGGTAATCAGCTCTCTTCTGAATACTATGATAGAGAGCGGTGGGGTGACTCTCTGCTTGGCCACTCCTGATGCGCGTCCAGAGCCAGTGGTCTTGATGGAGCAGCACGCGGGCGAAACGCTGGTAATGGATCTGTCATCGGTTGACTACCTGCTAAGTCGTTTACAGCAGGGAGAGCAATTTTTTTTGCGGGGTCAGTCACAGGGAAAAGTGGTGCGGACACCGCTGTTATCTTTGACGGAGACCCGTCGTTCTGGTGGTCGTTTTCTTTGTTGTAGTAATTACCCAAGTTCGGTCGAAGTGCTGCAACGACGCGAGTCATATCGTGCTGAATTGCGCATGGGAATGGTGGTGTCTGCACTGGTTGTTGGTGAGAGTGGTGAGAGTGCCCAGGGGGAGCTCCGTGACCTCTCCCAGGATGGGTGCCAGCTTGAGTTGCCATTAACAGCAAGCGGTGTTTTGGCTGAAACGCAATACTCGCTCAAACTTGCGTTTACCTTTCCAAACGGCACTTACTTTGAAGTGAATGGCGTTGCCCGCCATCAGAAAACTGATCCCGAGCGGCACATGCTACGCGTTGGCTTTCGCTTTGCAGGGTGCACTTCCGAGCAGGAACGGCAGATTTGGTATTTTGTCTGCGAGATTGAGCGTGAAGCGGCGCGCTATAAAAAGGAGGCGCAGGAGGAGCGGCAGCCATCGCCTCTGTTTGAGCAGCCGGGCAAACGCACTCCAGATACTGAGCACATAGGACGGCGCGATATACGCCGCTATGCCACACCGATGGCAAGGCGTTTGGTTAAGGTAGCTGCTTATCTTGATGCACAGTTGCTCATGCTTCAGCAAGGCAGTGATATTGATTCAAGGCAGCTCTCTCGTAATGCGGACCGCTTACTGATGCTGCATGAAGAAGATCGAGAGGGGTTGCTGTTTGCCACCCGCTGTTTGTCTTTAGAGCCGCTGCTGGTAAGGCACGGGATTGCTGTTGCAGTCCATTTGCTGGATTTAGTGGGAGCCAATATGCCGCGGGATGTGCGCAAGGCGATCGTTGCCAGTGGGCTGGTACATGATTTGGGTAAGGCGCTTATTCCTCAGGTCGTGTTCAAGGCGCCCAATTTTGAAGCGACACATCGGCAGGCATTAAGTGAGCATGTTTCCCTCTTGATGGCTCGGCTACATACCTGCCAATGGCTGTCTGCTACGGTGGCGCAAGCGGTCATTGGGGGGATCAACGAGCGGCTTGATGGTAGTGGCTATCCGGCAGGAATCACCGGGGATGATATTAACGAGTTGGCGAAAGCCAGTGCAGTGGTTGACGTTGTTGAGGCGATGCGGCGAGATCGCCCAGATCGCCCGGCCCGCACGGCGCAGCAAATTTACCGCCACTTGCTGGCTCATCCGCATCAGTTTGATCGCCATTGGATGAGGCGTTATGTCGAACATTTCAAGGTCCTGCCGGTGGGGTCGTTAGCGCTTTTCTCTAGTGATCAGCTTGCCTGGATTTTGCGCCTTGATGATAGTGGGGCGCCAGCAGAGGTGGTGCTGGCCCAAGCAGCTGAGCCGCCAATGCGCGATAATTTAGGGAGTGTGTTGCGTGGCGATGTTTTTGAGCGACTAGGCAAGCCTGTCAGAGAAGTGGCGGTTTCTACATAGGACGCCGAATTCAGGCAAGCAGCTAAATTAAAAAGTAATCAGGCATTAAAGTCTGCTGTGGCTTCGCCGATATATTTAATAGCTGAGCATATATGCTCAACCTTGAATGATGAACAGCACGACTGGCTTTTTGCCCTAGCTGTTGTTACACCCTATAAAGGAGTGCCCACTAATGACCTACACTCGCGGTGGCGCCGCTAACGGACGAGGCGCTAATGCTTATGCCCGTGTCGGTGTTGAAAGTGGTGTCATGTCAGCTGATCCTCACCAGCTGATCGTGATGCTATTTGATGGCGCTCAGGCGGCAATCCGCGCAGCGCGAATTCACATGCAAGCTGGCAACCGAGCTGAAAAAGGCAAGTCAATTTCCAAAGCGTTGGATATTGTTAATAACGGTTTAGCGGCCGCCCTTGATCAAGAGCAAGGGGGTGTCATTGCAGAGAGGCTCGCCTCACTTTACGATTATATCGCCCGCTTGCTGTTAACAGCTAACTTACGAAACGACGAAGAGAGCCTCAACCAAGCTGAGCGGTTGCTTGAGGATATCGCCTCAGCATGGCGTGAAATCGGTCAACAGCAGAGTGCGTGAGGCAGGCATGGCAGCTCCCGAAGCAGTTCGTGATATTTCTCAGCAAACGCTGCTCGATGCATACGAAAAGCTGTTGGTGCGTGTGAATGACATGCATGAGCTTGCAGATGCTGAACAGTGGGCCGAGTTGATCGAGCAACGCAGTAATTATGTGATGCTCGTAGAAGAGCTCCGTGAGCTGGATGCACACGTTACGCTTGACGCTGCAGGTAAGCAGCGTAAAACAGAGTTAATAGAACATATCTTAGAGCATGATGTGGAGATTCGTCGCCGCCTGGTGGCACGACGCGATGAGCTTGGCAGGCTGATTGGCGTCACCCAGCGCCAGCGGGACCTGCACCGAGCTTATGCTCCCCAGCAGGGAGCTTATAGCGCCTTTGATGTCGATGCTTCTCAGAATAAGGGGGCATCGTGAGTGGCATTACGCCGCTTATTGATACCCTCTTACATCAAGTGCTTGGGCGCCAGGGAGAGGTGTCCTCTCAGCGTGTATTAAATGCGCCAGTACAGCCAGTTTTACCGGGGGAGGGGCCACGTGCCTTGCAAGGCGATGCAGGGTTGGATGGCCGTCCGCTTGCTCCCCTGCTTGGTGACCTAAAGCGGTTGCCAGGTGCGTCTGAGGGGGCGCGTCAGTCTCAGCCTGGAAGTCCTCCCACTGGTGATGGCGCACCCACCTCAACACAGACACACTTCAGTCCTGCTGCTCGCACGATTGCGGATGTATTACTGCGTTTCCCGGCACCTCCAGCGGTAATGAAGCCCCAGGCCCCGCTGATGTCGGCTCAAGACGCACCATCGGCGCAAGTGCTGGCAAGTCGTTTAGAAGCAAGCATCCGCGATAGTGGATTATTTTATGAGTCCCACCTGAAGCGTTGGTTTCAAGGTGAAACTCCACTCCAGCAACTACTGCGTGAACCACAAATGCAACCTGGGCCTCGCCCGGCTGCTCCTTTTTTACCAAATTTTGCTTCTGCGGTATTAGCCACAACCCCCTCAATAGCCGCTTTACGCTCAAGCGCCACCCCCGGTATTTTGCCTAATACGCCCCTAGTGCCTATGAATGGCGATAATAAACTGCTCTTAGAGCGCCCTGTTGTCATGCTCCCGGCCTCGACTTCGCCGACGCCAGCTGCTGCGGAGCGTCGAGAGATTAATCCAGCCTCGTTGACATTGCCGACTGCCAGCGAGCCGGAAGCGCTTAGCCGTGGCTCACGAGAGGTCGTTCATGAGAGCTTACAGGGGTTGGTGCGTCAGCAGTTGGAGATGTTGGTGATGCCAACGCTCCGCTGGGAAGGTGATGTGTGGGCTGGGATTTTTATGGCGTTAGTGATCAACCTGCCTGGGCGTGAAGGGGGGCAAGGAGGTTCATCGGAAGAGGAGGGTGCGGAGGAGAGCTGGCGCTCCGAAATGCAGCTTGATGTGCCTAACTTAGGTAGCTTCAGCGTTGCACTATGGCTTCATCAAAAGACGCTGAGTATTGATTTGACCACTGATAATGCTGGCACGCACCAGCGTCTTGAGGAAGGGGTTAGCTCATTGGAGCAGCGTTTAAACGCCCTTGATTTTCATAAAGTTCAGATCAAGGCTAGGTATGTAACATTGGAGCGCCATCATGATGACATCGGGTGATCGGCGACGGCAAGCGGTTGCACTTGCGTATCAAGAAGGGGAGCAGGCTCCACGTGTAGTAGCCAAAGGGTATGGTGAGCTGGCTGAGCGAATTATGGCCGAAGCCCAACGCCAGGGTATTTATGTTCACGATGCACCAGAGCTTGTGGCGCTGCTCATGCAGTTAGATTTGGATGCCGAGATCCCGGCGAGCCTATATCAAGTGGTCGCTGAGCTGCTTGTTTGGGTGTTTGAGCTATCTGAGAATGGGATAAGTCATCGTGAAACGCTCAAGTAGCCAATATAAGCGCTGTATGCAACCATGGTGCTGGGTAAAGAAAAAAGTCATCAATGGCGCCAGTATAACGGTCACAATGTCGCGCCTGTGTCGTTCGATGGGACACTATGAGTCAAACAAGCTTTCTCGATGAAATTCAAGAAATTAACTTAGCGTACTTGCTTCTTGCGCAGCGTTTGCTGAGCGAGGATCGCGAAGCAGCTATGTTTCGCCTGAAAATAGACAGCGAACTTGCCGATTTATTGGTATCACTGAATGCCTGGCAACTCACTAAGCTGGCGCGCAGCAACCAGTTAGTCTGCCGATTTAGCCATTCGAGTGGGCGACGTTTGCGCGAAATTTTAGAAAACCCCAGAGATCAAGGGTTATCTGGGTTACATGCATCACTGCTTTCGGCTTGCGAGCCCTTGGAGTCTTTGTCGTCGGGAGAGTCGGAGTGAGCCAGAAGAGCTTGGTTGATGAGATGCACCAAGTGCAGCTGGCCATTGAGCTGATTGAGTTGGGTGCACGGCTACAGGTGCTGGAGACAGAAACAGAGCTTAGCCGTACCCGGTTGATTAAGCTCTACAAGGAAGTGCGTGGTATGTCTCCACCGAAAGGGATGCTGCCATTCTCTGCGGATTGGTTCGTCACTTGGCTGCCCAACGTGCACTCCTCGTTCTTCTACAACATTTATGTCGGGCTGCTGAAAGGCGCTGGCTGCGAGCGCATCGACGCCTTCGTTAAGGCTTATCGACTGTACGAGGAGCAGATTTCACTGGAAGGCGTGGAGCCGGTGCTGGGGCTTACTCGTGCTTGGACGTTGGTGCGCTTTTTTGAAAGTGATTTGTTGCAGCTAACGACTTGTACAAGATGTGAAGGTCGCTTTGTTGCCCATGCTCATAGTCCGACACATGATTATGTGTGTGGTATTTGTCAGCCGCCTTCGCGTGCAGGGAAAACCCGTAAAGCACAGCGTTGAACGTATAAAATTGTCACGTTACTAGCAGCAGGGTATAGAACGAATACACTACCTCTTTAACGTTTAGATAGCGGTAAAAGACGCTGGTAATTTCTCATTAAACATTGCATGCGCCTTAGTATGATATTGCTAAGTTGCACTTGGGGTGGAGCTGCTCATGCCTTCTTGGTGAAGAAATGGGTGTGGCTTCGTCGATAAAAAACTGATATCGCAAGGACACTGCTTGTGCTGATTCCCTTAGGTTATGTCGTCGTACTGCTATCTGTATTTGGCGGGTATGTGTTAGCAGGTGGTAGCTTGGGGCCGCTGTATCAGCCGACGGAGTTGCTCATGATTGGCGGCGCAGGGGTCGGTGCTTTTATTGCTGCCAATAATGGCAAAGCCATTAAAGCTACTTTTAAGATACTGCCCAAGCTCAAGCGAACCAAAAAATATAATAAAGCGCTGTACATGGAGCTAATGGCATTGCAGTACAAGATTCTTTCCAAGGTGCGCCGTGAGGGCATGCTAGGGATTGAGCGCGATATCGATAACCCTCAAGAGAGTCCTTTATTTCAAGAGCACCCAGCCGTGCTGGCGGACCCACACATCATGGATTTCTTAACTGACTATTTGCGCCTCATGGTCAGTGGCGGCATGGAGCCAATGGAAATTGATGAGCTTATGCTGCATGAAATCGAGGCATTCGAACAGGAAGCTCATATTCCAGTTGATGCGATCTCTAAAGTGGGGGATGCGATGCCTGCATTCGGTATCGTTGCTGCTGTTATGGGGGTAATTAAGGCTTTGACCTACGCTGATGCCACACCCGCTCAGATGGGTGAAATGATTGCGCTAGCGCTAGTAGGTACCTTTTTAGGCATTTTGTTAGGGTACGGGTTTATAAGTCCAGTGGCCAGCTACGCCGAGCGACAAGCAAAAGAAGCAGAAAAAATGTTGCAGTGTATCCGCGTCACCTTACTAGCAAGCTTGCACGGTTATGCGCCTCAATTAGCTGTTGAGTTTGGTCGCAAGGCACTGCATACCGCAGAGCGTCCCAGTTTCACTGAGCTTGAAGAGTACGTTCGTGACGCCAAAAAAGGCGGTAGTGCATGAGTAAGGGTGGGGATAAGCGTCCGATCATTATTCGGCGTAAAAAAGTCGTCCATGCTCACCACGGGGGAGCTTGGAAGATTGCCCTAGCGGATTTTATGACCGCGTTGATGGCGCTATTCCTAGTGATGTGGATTTTGAGTGTCTCCAGCGAAGAGACCCGCCGAGGTGTGGCGGAGTATTTCAGTACGCCCCTGGTTACTGCAATTACAGGCGGCGACATGTCAGGTAGTACCAGCGTGATTCCTGGTGGTGGCCCTGATCCTACTCATAGTGATGGTGAACGCGCTCGTATTGATGTAATGCAGCATACACGCCCTAGTGCTCAAGAGCGGCGCTTCTTTAATGATTTGCAGGAGCGCATTGAACGTGTGATTGAGCGTGACCCGGAGCTGCGTGAGCTGCGCAACCAAATGCGTTTTGATCTAACCCGTGAAGGGTTACGGATCCAACTCTTGGATACCGAACAGCGACCCATGTTTGAGCTTGGTAGTGATCAGGTCGCTCCCTATATGCGTAGTTTGCTACGCACCATAGCTCCTCTTCTCAATGAGTTGCCTAACGATTTAAGTATTAGTGGGCATACTGATAGTGTGCCGTATGCTGGAGGATATCGTGGCTACAGCAACTGGGAGCTCTCAAATGATCGAGCGAACGCCTCGCGCCGAGAGCTTGTTGCCGGCGGGCTTGATCCAGATCAATTGTTGCGCGTATCGGGCTTTGCTGATCGTGTGTTGTTGGCTGACACTGCGCCAACCGATCCGATCAATCGGCGTATTGAGTTGGTTGTGTTGTTACCTGAAATTGCCGAAGCCATTCGTAACCCTGGTGTTCTAGCGCCTGATGCTCAGTTTTCTGAGGAAGAGGTGCCGAAAGAGCTAGTGCCACAAAACACCCCACAAGCCAACGACGACCAGTAAGCGCGGCTTGTCACAAAAAATATGACGTTCACGTGGAGCGGTGCATGGATATAGCGGATTTTTTTGACACCTTTTTTGAAGAGGCTGAAGAGCTGCTCGCTGATATGGAGCAGCACTTATTGGAACTGGATGTCGATGATCCGGATAGCGAGCAGTTGAACGCTATCTTCCGCGCAGCCCACTCTATCAAAGGTGGCGCAGGAACCTTCGGTTTTAGCGTGCTACAAAAAACCACGCATATTTTCGAAAACCTGCTGGATCACGCGCGCAAAGGGGAACTCACCCTGCGTGCTGACCTCGTGGATACCTTTTTAGAGGCCAAAGACATCATGCACGAGCAACTCGATGCCTATCGCAACGAGGAAGAACCCAATCAAGAAGCGTATGAGCGTATCTGCCAAACGCTGCAGCAAATTGCCCTCGAAGAGATTGGCAAAACACTTGATGCCCCTGCGGAGGCACCGGCCCCTCAAAAATCAGCGCCTGCAGAGGACGACAAAGAAGCATCGGCAGCCGCTAGCTCCAGCGAGCACACCCTCAAAGTGGTGCTTCTCAATGTGGGCGATAAAGATCGTGGGCTGCTGGTAGAAGAGTTAGAGCAGCTAGGCGATATTCAATCCCAGTCGGGGGATGAAAAGCGCTATGAGGTCACCCTAAAAGGGGGCGTCAGCGCCGATGATATTGAAGCCGTAATGTGCTTCATTATTGAGCCAGAACAAATTGAAATCACCACGGTAGCTGTGGAGGAGGCTGCTTCGGCAGCAGAGCCCGCAACACCTGTACCCAGCACACCGGCTGAGCCCTCTGCGTCAGAAGAGAAGCCAGCCGCGCCAGTGGCCGAAAAAGCACACGCCAGCAAGTCGCCTGCTAGCAGTAAACCAGGTAAAGCGGCTCCGAAAAAGGCAGCAGCAGAGTCCTCCTCTATTCGGGTGTCCGTGGATAAGGTCGACCAGATTATTAACTTGGTGGGCGAGCTGATCATCACTCAGTCGATGCTGGACCAAACAGTGAGTGATCTTGGTGACCAGTCGGTCGGCAACAGTTCGCTACAGAATGGCATGAGCCTATTGCAGCGTAATGCCCGCGATCTTCAGGAAGCGGTCATGTCGATTCGCATGATCCCCATGGAGTTCGTATTTAGCCGTTTTCCGCGTGTAGTGCGTGATACCGCTGGCAAACTAGGCAAAGAGATTGAACTGATCACCGAAGGTAAATCCACAGAGCTTGATAAAAGCTTGGTCGAGCGTATCACCGACCCGCTAACGCACTTGGTGCGTAATAGTCTGGACCACGGTGTTGAAATGCCCGACGAGCGTGAAGCCCTGGGCAAGCCGCGTACGGGTAAGTTAGTTCTGTCTGCCCGGCATCAAGGTGGCAATATTTTGATTGAAGTGCGTGATGACGGCGCCGGAATGGATCGTGAACGCCTGCTAGCGAAAGCCCGTGAGAATGGTCTTAACGTCTCCGATACCATGTCGGATGAAGATGTTTTTCAGCTGATTTTTGCCCCCGGTTTCTCGACTGCTAAAGAGGTTACCGATGTCTCTGGACGTGGCGTGGGCATGGATGTTGTCAAACGGAATATTCAAGGCATGGGCGGCCGGGTTGAGATCCAGTCGAAAAAAGGTGAAGGCACTAATACACGTATCGTGCTGCCGCTAACGCTGGCCATTCTGGACGGTATGTCGATCAAAGTCGGCAACGAAACCTTTATTCTGCCCCTGTCTACCGTGCTGGAGTCGCTACAGCCTGCCAAGGGAGACATGTACGCCATGGCAGGGGACGATGTGGTGCTCAAAGTGCGCGATGAGTACCTCCCAGTCATTGCCATTCACGAAGTGCTGGATGTCGAAAACGCCATTACCGACCCGACCAAGAGTATTGCTGTCATCGTTCAGGGCGAAGGGCGTCGCTATGCCATGCTGGTCGATGAATTGATTGGCCAGCAACAGGTCGTGGTTAAAAACCTCGAAGATAATTACCGCAAAGTGCCCGGGGTATCGGCCGCTACCATCTTGGGGGATGGCAGTGTTGCGTTAATTCTGGATATCACAGGCTTGCATCGCTTAAGCCGTGCCAAAAAAGAAGCAGGAAAAGCCGCTAACCAACCATATCTCTCTTATTACAAGGAGGCTGAGCCGTCATGAGTCAAGCAACTAATGAGGCGGTGCTAGCCGCAGCAGAAGCGGAAAATCGCGAGTTCCTAGTGTTCTCTTTAGGTGATGAAGAGTACGCCATTGATATCTTAAAGGTGCAGGAAATTCGTGGTTACGAAAACGTCACACGTATTGCGAATGCACCCGACTTCATTAAGGGAGTAACGAACCTGCGCGGCGTGATCGTGCCGATTGTGGATCTGCGCATTAAGTTTCACCTGGATAACGTTGAGTACGGTGGCCAAACTGTGGTGATCGTCGTCAACGTGGCAGATCGTATCGTAGGTATCGTGGTAGATGGCGTTTCTGACGTAATGACCTTGACGCCGGATCAAATCAAGCCTGCGCCAGAGTTTGGCGTAACGCTCTCCTCTGATTTCCTAAGTGGCCTCGGTAGCCTGGATGACCGAATGCTGGTGCTGGTCGATATCGATAAGCTGCTGACTAGCGAAGAGATGGCGCTGGTAGATAGCACCAGTAACCGCTAACGACCTGCCACGGGGCACAGGGAGGCGTGCCCATCTTGAGCCAAAAAACAACCCACTCTGGCGCGATGGATAGCGCTGGCTAGTACGGTTGTGTTTGGAGAAATGCGTGTGACACAGCTAGTACGTCAACTGATGAGTAATATGACCGTCCGTCTGAGTTGGGGGCTAGTATTGGCCACCTTCTCGCTGCTGGTGCTCATTGCCTGTGGTATCGGTCTTTATGCGCTGCATCACGGGGCGACCATTGTACAAAGTGCCAGCGACCCACAAGTCCAGCAGTTGGCCTTTACTTCCTTTGCCACCCGCATCCGCTGGGTATTGATCGGCGTTGTGGCCATGACCGTTTTAACGGTAGTGGTAGTGGTATGGGGCGTCAGTGCCAACGTACTGCGCCCGCTGGATCGGCTGGTCGGCTATTTTGAGCGCATGGCGCAGGGTGACCTCAATCAGCAGATCCAGTCACCTGGCAACAATGAGATCGGCAAGCTCTATAGCGCGATGGCCCATATGCAAGGTTCCTTGTCGGAAACTGTTGGCGTGGTCAGGCGTAGCGGCACCACGATTTTTGAGCGCTCCCAGCACATTGCCAGCGGCAACAACGACCTCTCCTCTCGCACAGAACAGCAGGCTTCATCGCTAGAAGAGACGGCGTCTAGCATGGAGCAGCTAGCTTCTACTGTAAGTCACAATGCCGATAATGCCCTCCAAGCGAGCCAGCTTGCAGGTGATGCCACGCTCACGGCGCGTCGCAGTGGGGAAGAAGTCAGTAACATTGTTGAGATCATGCAGGAGATTAGCGCCAGTTCTCATCAAGTCGCTGACATTATCACCCTGATCGACAATATCGCTTTCCAAACCAATATCTTAGCGCTTAACGCTTCTGTAGAGGCGGCGCGTGCGGGCGAGCATGGCAAGGGCTTTGCCGTGGTAGCACAAGAAGTTCGCAGCCTTGCCAGCCGCAGTGCCAATGCTGCCAAAGAGATTCGTACGCTGATTGATGCGTCGCTCGGTAAAGTAGACGCTGGCACACATCGCGTGAACCAGGCGGGCCAAACCATGCAGGATCTCGTCGCGGCGGTACAGCGCGTTAGCGACATCATGGATGAGATTGCCTCCGCTTCGGAAGAGCAGAGCAACGGTATTGGCCAAGTTAACCAAGCGGTTGCGCAAATGGATCAAGTCGTTCAGCAGAATGCTCAGCTGGTACAGCAAGCCGCGCGTAGCGCCAATGAGCTAGAGAGCGAGGCAGCACGCCTGCGTGAAGCCGTGGAACGGTTCCGTGTAGCAGGTGGTGGGCAGCCCGACACACAAAAACGTGTCATCAGCGCCCCTTCGCACTCGCCAACGCAGCGACTACCGGCCACTAAAACACAAGCGCTGACCGAAGAGTGGGAAGAATTCTAACTCGGCGCTCTCTGCTCTGGCCATGGAATGAACCAAACTATTACCGCGTTAAAACATAACCAATAAGGCAGCATGATGCGTAATAACCAGCCAGTGACTCAACGGGAAGTGGAGCTTAAACAAGACGATTTTCTCGTTTCGCGTACTGATCTAAAAGGGCGCATAACCTACGCAAATCCAGCATTTATCGAGATTAGCGGCTATCAGCATGAAGAGCTGATAGGAGCGCCTCATAACCTAGTACGTCATCCAGATATGCCGTCGCCTGCGTTTGAGAACCTCTGGAAAACCGTTCAGACGGGGGAGACATGGCGAGGGCTGGTGAAAAATCGCTGTAAGAATGGAGACCACTACTGGGTAGACGCCAGCGTCACACCGATTGTAGAGAACGACCAAGTAATTGGTTACACCTCTGTGCGGGTGCAAGCGACCCGCAAGGCGATTGCTCAGGCTGAACAGCGTTATGCAGAGATACGAGAAGGGCGCAATAAGCGCCTCTACTTGGATAAAGGGCGCGTGCGCCAAAAGGGCTTGTTACAGCGCATTAAGCGTATTCGTCTCGACACAATACGTGCCAAATTAGTTGGCATGGTGGTCGTGGCAGGGGCCCTGCTAGTAGCGAGCGGTGGCGTGGGGCTTTATGGCCTTAATGTGGCAGGCGAACGATTGGGTGAGCTAAATAACGATGGCTTAAGGGATGTTATTCGCCTTCAGCAAATTGATCAAACGATTGCGCAAACACGTCAGGCACTGATTGAGCCTGAGCGCATGGAACTGATTAACCAGCGTTTCGAGATGGGGGAAGCGATAGAGGGAAGTGCTACACAAATCGTTGATATCTGGCAGGCGTACTTCAGTCGCGATGTGAATACGACGCCGTTGGCCACTTCGTTCAACGAGCAGCTACAAGCTTTTTTGTCTGAAGGCATGAACCAAGCGGCTAGCGTGCTACAGGCTGAAGAGACTTACCAAGCGTTCACCGGCCTGGATGCTGTTATCAGTGTGATGAACGAGGAGGGGCGGGAGCTATCCGCTATGGTCAATCAACTGATCGCTCAAAAGCAGGAAGCAGCGGAGGCAATGGCAGCAGAGGCCGAGCGTGGTCAAACCGCCATGCTTAGCGTACAAGCTGGTGTATTAGGTGCAGGACTATTGTTACTGGTACTGATTAGTGTCCTAACGCTGCGCTCTATTATTACGCCACTGAAGCACGCGTCACGTTTTACGTTGCAAATCGCAGGCGGCAATTTAGCGGCACATGTACCGCCCAAACGCCGTGATGAAATTGGTCAGTTGATGGACTCTCTCAACACCATGCGTAAAAGCCTGAGCAGCATCATTAGTGATGTAAAAAGTGGCATTGACGTAGTCACCCCTGCAGCTAAAGACATTGCCAGTGGCAACGAAGCACTCTCCACGCGAACTGAACAGCAGGCAGCTTCGCTGCAGCAAACGGCCTCCAGTATGGAAGAGATGACAACCACGGTTAAGCAAAATAGCGATAATGCTCAAGAAGCGCGCCGACTGGCCGATAACAATGCAACAAGGGTTACACAAACCGGGGAGTTGATGACACAACTGGTCGCTAATATGCAGCGGATAACACAAAGCTCGCAGAAAATGACCGACATTATCAACGTCATCGATTCGATTGCGTTTCAGACCAATATCTTGGCTCTGAATGCCTCGGTGGAAGCCGCCAGGGCGGGAGAGCATGGTCGTGGCTTCGCTGTGGTGGCCGAAGAGGTGCGTAAGCTTGCTGGGCGTAGTGCTGGAGCAGCGCAGGAAATTCGCACACTTATTGACGATTCGAGCCAGGAAGTGAGCGTAGGCGCTGGCTTAGTCGAAAAAGCTGAGGCAGCGATTAGTGAGGTTGCCGAAGCCGCACGCAGCGTTAGTCATATTATGCGCGACATCTCGGCGGCTTCTGCGGAACAAAGCAGCGGTATTACGGAAGTTAACCAAGCCGTTGCGGAAATGGATCAAGCAACACAGCAAAATGCTCTGCGCGTTCAAGAAACTGCACGGGCAGCTGTTGCCCTAGAGCAACAAGCAGGACTGTTGTCGCTTTCCGTTGAAGCGTTTCGACTTAACCAAAGCCCGCTAGCGGCCACTGGCTTGCAGCCGCCTGTGACCGCAACTCCAAAGGCAAACGTGTTGCCAGCGGGGTCTGCACATAACAGCAGTGCCACATCGCCTGTGCCGACTAAAAAACGGCAAATGGCCACTGTAGAGGAGTGGGAAGAGTTTTGACAGACCAACGCGAACGGGGTAGCGACGCAGGCCAATGGGCGTCCAGTGGACAGATCGAACGAGATCTGGTGCTGACCGATGCTGATTTTGCGCGCATTCGAGAGCTGATTTACCAGCGCGCTGGTATTGTATTAGCTGAGCATAAGCGCGAAATGGTCTATAGCCGCTTAGCTAAGCGGCTGCGCCATCATGGCATGACGCGCTTTACTGACTACCTGTCGCGGCTGGAGCGTCAACCCGACGCGAAAGAGTGGGAGGCGTTTACCAACGCCTTGACTACCAATCTAACTGCTTTCTTTCGTGAATCGCATCACTTCCCATTATTGGCGGAACATATTAGGCATAAGCAAGATCCGGTAACCATCTGGTGTTCAGCCGCTTCGACAGGGGAAGAGCCCTACTCGATTGCCATGACGCTGCTAGAGACACTTGGCGCGAAAGCCTCCCAAGCCAAAGTGATTGCTACCGACATTGATACCGATGCACTGGCGAAAGCACGTAAGGGGATTTATCCCCAGGAGCAAGTGCGCAAACTGGACGAAGCGCGAGTGAAGCGGTTCTTTCAAAAAGGTACCGGCAATCACATCGGGCTTGCCCGCGTGCGCCCAGAAGTCTCGGCACTTGTTGAGTTTATGCCACTGAACTTGCTGGCCCCTCAGTGGCCTATCAAAGGCCCTTTTGATGCAATATTTTGTCGTAATGTCATGATTTATTTCGACAAAGAGACGCAAGCTAAGATTTTGAAGCGGTTTGCACCGCTGATGAAACAGGATGGTCTGCTATTTGCGGGACACTCCGAAAACTTCTCGTATATCAGCGATGCGTTTAAGTTGCGCGGGCAAACGGTTTATACCCTCGCGAATAAGTGAACAATAAGTGAACAATAGACGTGAGCTAAGCTCCGGCGAGGGCGTTTGCCAGCAGGGAGTGATGCCGCGGTGGATACCGTAAGAGGAGGCGTGCTTTGAGCGCTGCCAAGATCAAAGTGTTGTGCGTCGATGACTCGGCGCTGATTCGTGATTTGCTGACCGAAATCATTAACTCACAGCCAGACATGGAAGTTGTCGCCGTTGCGCCTGACCCCATCGCTGCCCGAGATCTGATCAAGCAGCATAACCCAGATGTACTGACGCTTGATGTCGAGATGCCGAGGATGGACGGCCTCGATTTTCTTGAGCGGCTGATGCGATTGCGCCCTATGCCGGTGCTGATGGTGTCGTCGCTAACCCAAAGCGGCTCTGAAATTACCCTGCGCGCCCTGGAGCTCGGTGCGCTGGATTTTGTAGCGAAGCCAAGCCTGGGTATTCGCAGCGGTATGATGGAGTATGCTAACGAAATTGCTGAAAAATTGCGTGCTGCAGCTCGTTCGCGTCCGCGTCAGGCACGCCATAAAAACACGCCGCCGCCCACTCGGCTTAAAGCACCCATGATATCCAGCGAGAAGCTCATTATTATTGGTGCTTCTACTGGCGGCACTGAAGCAATCCGTGCCGTATTAGAACCTTTACCTGCCAATGCGCCTGCCATTTTAATTACCCAGCATATGCCCGGTGGCTTCACGCGCTCTTTTGCAGAACGCCTGGATCGACTGTGTCGTATTACCGTGAAGGAAGCCACGGACGGTGAGCGGGTTCTGCCAGGCCATGCCTATATTGCCCCTGGCGACCAGCACTTAGAGCTTGCCCGCAGTGGCGCCAACTACGTAGCCCGCCTAAACGATGGACCGCCGGTTAACCGCCATCGCCCCTCGGTAGATGTGTTGTTTCACTCCGCTTCTAAGCATGCTGGTAAAAACGCCATCGGCGTCATTCTGACCGGTATGGGAAAAGATGGCGCGGCAGGCCTATTAGAAATGCGTCAAGCAGGTGCGCCGACGATCGCACAAAATGAAGAGACCTGTGTGGTTTTTGGTATGCCGCGCGAGGCGATTGCCGTTGGGGGAGCAGTCGAGGTCGTTGCACTCGACGATATACCGTCGCGTCTTATGGCGCTGGTTGCTGCTTCAGGGCGCGCGCAGCGCGTTTAAGTACCAAGAAATGTCAAACCCTTCTTGGTTCATGCATTAATAAGGGGAGCCATAACAATGACGCGTTTACTGCGCAATTTAAGTATTCATTCGACCGTGGTAACGGCGCTAACTTGCCTCGTCACGCTGATGTTGGTTGTGGGTGGGCTTGGCGTCGTGGCTGACCGTAATGCTCAGAGTAACTTAGCGACGCTGAATCTTATTGGAAATGAACAGCTTAACGAGCTGAACCGCGCCGACTCTCTACTCAACCAAGCCATGCTAGCCATGGAGACTGCCTCTAATTTACTGATGGTGGGGCAGACTCGCCAATCTAATGAGCAGGTAGAGGTGGCGGCAAATCGTATCGAACGGGCCGAGCGTCGCTTTGAGAAGTATCAGGCCGCGCCGCGTACAGCACGGGATGAAGTTTTGGGAAGCGCTGTCGATGAAAACTTCCGCGCTGTGCTTGATCTGGTAAAGCAGCAACACGCTAGCTTTGAGTTCATGGATATCAATACGTTTAACCAGCTACGAGGCGAACTGGCCGAGCCACTAAACGCACTCTCCGAAAGTATTGATGCCTTCGTCGATTATGGTTTTGGGCGTGTTGATACAATCCGTGTGGATGCTGAGTCTCAGGGAGAGCTGTTTACCTTAATCAACGCGCTAGCGGTAGGCCTTGCGCTGATAGTGACGCTGGCCATTTATATCGGTTTACGCCGCACAGTCATTGCGCCACTTAACAATGCCGTTCAGCGGCTTGATCGCATTGCCGAGGCAGACTTAACGCAGCCGCTGCCAGAGGCCGGTAAAAACGAAATTGGCCGTTTATTTTCGGCTATGGCCACCATGCAGCAAAACCTTAGCGCAACGGTGGCACGCGTGCGCGAGGGGAGTCGAGAGATTCACCACGGCACCCGAGAAATCGCCAGCGGCAATGCTGATCTTTCATCGCGTACTGAGCAGCAGGCAGCGTCCATTGAGCAAACGGCGGCCAGTATGGAGCAGATGACAGCCACCGTGAAACAGAATGCTGACAACGCTCGACAGGCCAGTACGCTAGCCGCTGATGCTTCCACCACAGCAGAGCAGGGTGGTCAAGTCGTTGAACAAGTGGTGCAAACCATGCACGGTATCTCCACCAGCTCTCAAAAAGTGGCAGATATCACTAATGTGATCGATTCCATCGCGTTTCAGACCAATATTCTGGCACTGAATGCTTCGGTTGAGGCAGCGCGGGCTGGCGAGCAAGGGCGCGGGTTTGCGGTGGTGGCCGGGGAAGTGCGTAACCTCGCTAGCCGCAGTGCGGATGCGGCAAAAGAGATTAAAACGCTGATTGAGGCGTCTGTTAGTCAGATCAACCAGGGTTCATCTCTGGTAGAAAAGGCGGGCCAGACAATGACGGAAGTCGTCACCGCGGTGCGCCGGGTTACAGATATCATGGATGAGATTTCAGCGGCGTCCCAAGAGCAGAGCGACGGTATTGAGCAGGTGAGTCAGGCAGTGGGGCAAATGGACCAGGTGACTCAGCAAAATGCCGCGTTAGTCCAGCAGGCAACCGCAGCGGCCGCTTCACTAGAAGAGCAAGCAAATCGCTTAGAAGAGGCGGTCGCGGTCTTTCAGGTGCTAAGTGCTCAGCAGGCATCACATGCGTTACCTACGCGTGTATCAGCATCGCACACGTCGGTTCCTAAGGCGTCTGCTGCTCAGTCAACGGCTTTACCGCCGAATCGTCGAGCAACTGCCCAGCAGCACCACGAAGAGTGGGAAGAATTTTAACCCTGACTGAATTCCCAGTCACCCTATAGATGTCGTTATTGAGAGGATGACCAATGGCTGATAAGAACATGAGTTTCTTGGTAGTAGACGATTTTCCCACTATGCGCCGGATCGTACGTAGCCTGCTGAAAGAGCTGGGCTTCACTAATGTTGAAGAAGCCGAAGATGGTCAAGATGCGCTTAATAAATTGCGCGCGGGCAATTTTGAGTTTGTGGTTTCCGACTGGAACATGCCCAACCTAGATGGCCTGGAAATGCTGAAAGAGATTCGCCAGGACAATGCGCTAAAAGACTTGCCAGTACTGATGGTAACGGCCGAAGCAAAGAAAGAGAATATTATTGCTGCCGCACAAGCGGGTGCCAATGGTTATGTCGTCAAACCGTTCACTGCCGCGACCCTAGAAGAGAAGCTGAATAAAATCTTCGAGAAAATGGGTAAATGACGCGGCTGAGCCAAGGCGCTCGGTTAACGAGGAGACAACACAATGAGTCAGAATGAGCAGGGTGGTTCTGCCCAACTGTCTGAAGAAGCCGCAGAAGACCTTATCTTTCGTATTGGTAAGCTTACCCGCATGCTGCGTGACAATATGCGCGAGTTGGGCTTAGACAAAGAGATTGAAAAGGCCGCTGAAGCGATCCCCGACGCCCGTGACCGGCTGCACTACGTGGCGACGATGACCGAGCAGGCTGCAGACAGGGCGTTGAACGCCATTGATCGTGCGCAGCCGCTGCAAGATCAGCTCTCTGAGCGTGCGGAAGCACTCGACAAGCGTTGGGCCGAGTGGTTCGAAGCACCAAAAGAGCTAGACGACGCAAAGGTGTTGGTAAAAGAGACGCGCACCTACCTGAGCGACGTGCCAGAAATTACCTCAGCGACCAACAAGGAGCTGATGGACATTATGATGGCACAGGATTTCCAGGATCTTACCGGTCAAGTCATCAAGAAAATGATGGATGTGATCCGTGAGATCGAGCATCAGCTGGTACAGGTACTCATCGACAATGTTCCCGGTGTTGAAGCTCGTGAAACGATGCAGCGCAAGGCCGAAGATCAGTGGAAAAATGAGAAAGCTCGCCGCAATGAAGATCTTCTTAATGGGCCGCAGGTGAAAGAGAACGCCCCTGATATCGTTACCGGCCAGGATCAGGTAGACGACTTATTGGACGAATTAGGCTTTTAATGCTGGGTTATTAGCTCATTGTAAGCCGCTGCATCTGGCAAAATAGGTAGACTGTTCAGCCGTCCTTTAGGGCGGCTGAGTTTATGGTATGCCTTATTTTGGTCAACTGGCCACTCGTCAGCCGGATAACAGCATGGCAGATAACGACAGCGATCAGGAAAAAACCGAAGAGGCCACGCCCAGGCGATTAGATAAAGCCCGCGAAGAGGGTCAGGTGCCTCGATCCCGCGAACTAACTACCTTCATGATGCTGCTGGGTGGGGTGATGGGGTTGTGGGGTATGGGGCAAATGCTCTATGACCAGCTTGGGATGGTGATGGAGCAGGCGTTTTTATTTGAGCGCCACCATGCCATGGAAAGCACGCCTATGTTGGTGAATGCGCTGGATCTTGGCCAGCGAACCCTCATCGCTATGCTTCCCTTATTTTTACTGCTCACGGTGATTGCACTGGTTGCACCGGCACTGCTAGGTGGCTGGTTAATCTCTTCAAAATCGTTGCAGCCTAAATTTTCAAAATTAAACCCAGTGAAAGGGTTAAAAAGGATATTTTCTGTTCAGGCCCTTGCTGAGCTGGCTAAGGCGATTGCTAAGTCCATCTTGGTGGGCGGTGTGGCAGCTGGCTTTTTATATTTTAATATTGGCAAATTTATGGGGCTAATGGACCAGCCCGTGCAGCAGGGACTGGTCAGTGCGCTGAATATGGCAGCGCTGGTGGCGGGCCTCATCGTCCTGTCACTGATCGTGGTTATTCTCATTGATGTCCCATTTCAGCTGTGGAATAACGCCAAACAGCTGCGTATGACCAAAGAAGAGGTGAAGCAAGAGCATAAAGACTCTGAGGGCGACCCCCATGTGAAGGGCCGTATTCGCCAGCAGCAGCAGGCCATGGCCCGCGGGCGCATGATGAGCAAAGTACCTGAAGCTGATGTCATTATTACCAACCCAACCCACTATGCAGTGGCGCTGGTTTACCAGGAGGGGCGTATGGGGGCTCCTCGGTTGGTGGCCAAAGGGGCCGATGCTGTTGCCGCTCGAATCCGTGAGATTGGCGAGGAAGCAGGTGTTCCGCGCTTGGAGGCAGCACCTCTGGCGCGCGCCCTGTATCATCATGTCGACTTAGAAGATGAAGTGCCCGCCGAACTGTACACTGCCGTGGCCGAAGTGATGGCCTGGGCCTACCGCCTGAAACATGTTGCACAACAAGGAGGCGAGGTGCCCCCCACACCCGATAATTTACCGGTACCCCCGGAAATGGATAGTCCCGGCCGTCGTGCCGATGGCAATGAGGCGCAACCATGAAAGGCTTAAGCCAGTTGATCAATCAGCGTAACTGGATGAACGATGTGAGCATGAAGCTGCTCGCCGGTCCGCTGCTGATTTTAATGATTCTGGGCATGATGATTCTGCCCCTTCCGCCGTTCGCGCTGGATCTGCTGTTCACTTTCAATATTGCGCTATCGATTATGGTGTTGTTGGTCAGCATGTTCGCCGAGAAGCCGCTGGACTTTGCCGCGTTTCCGGCCGTGCTGCTGTTTACCACGTTGCTGCGTCTTTCGCTGAACGTCGCCTCGACCCGTGTGGTATTGATGGAAGGCCACGAAGGCGGCGATGCGGCGGGCAAGGTCATTGAGGCCTTCGGCACCTTCCTGGTAGGCGGTAATTTCGCGGTAGGCTTGGTCGTGTTCCTCATCCTGGTGATTATCAACTTTATGGTAATCACCAAGGGGGCTGGGCGTATTGCCGAGGTAGGGGCCCGCTTCGTGCTTGACGCTATGCCCGGCAAGCAGATGGCGATTGATGCCGACCTGAACGCTGGCCTGATTGGTGAGGACGAAGCGAAAAAGCGCCGTGCCGAGGTTGCCCAGGAAGCGGATTTTTATGGCTCAATGGACGGTGCCAGTAAATTCGTCCGCGGTGATGCCGTGGCAGGCCTGGTTATCATGGTGGTTAATATTATCGGCGGCCTACTGATTGGTATGATGCAACACGACCTGGGGTTTGCCGATGCTGCCCGCACTTATACGCTGCTAACGATTGGTGATGGCCTCGTCGCCCAGATTCCAGCGCTGGTGATCTCCACGGCGGCGGGCGTGACCGTGTCACGGGTAAATACCGAGCAGGACGTTGGTCAGCAGATGATCAGCCAGCTGTTTGTAAACCCCCAGGTGATGATTCTGGCAGCCATGGTAATGGGCCTGCTAGGCCTTGTTCCCGGTATGCCCAACCTCGTTTTCCTTATTTTCACGGCGCTGCTGGGCGGCCTAGCCTGGTATCTAATGCGTAGAAAAGAGCAGACCTTGGTTAAGGAAGAGATCTCTGCAGCACCACCGCCCATCCAGGAAACACCTGAAGCCAGTTGGGAAGATGTTCAACTGGTAGACATGCTTGGTTTAGAGGTGGGGCATCGCTTGATCCCCTTGGTGGATTCCCGGCAGAAGGGTGAACTGCTGGACCGTATTAAAAGCGTACGCAAGAAGTTTGCCCAGGAAGTGGGCTTCCTGCCGCCCGTGGTGCACATTCGCGATAACTTAGAACTACCACCCAATACCTATGTGCTCTCCATGAAGGGAGCGGAAATTGGCCGCGCTGAGGCGCAGGCCGGTAAATGGCTAGCCATTGATCCTGGTCAGGTCTCGGGGGAGCTTCAGGGTACACCGACCCAAGACCCTGCCTTTGGCTTGCCAGCAGTATGGATTGACGCTAACCAACGGGAGCATGCTCAGGTATACGGGTACACGGTCGTGGATGCCAGTACGGTCATCGCCACGCACCTTAACCATCTGCTGCACCGCCACTCGCCTGAACTGCTGGGCCGCCAGGAGGTTCAAAAGCTGCTGGACAAGTTGGGCGAAGATCAAAAATCGCTGGTCGAAGAAGTAGTGCCGAAGTCCATCTCCCTCACCGTGCTGCAGCGCATTTTGCAGAACCTACTGGATGAGGATGTCTCGATTCGTGATATGCGTACCGTGCTGGACACCTTGGCAGAGCATGCGGGTCAGCAGAAAGACCCCAACGAGCTAACGGCTCTGGTGCGTATTGCGCTGGGCAGGGCCATTACCCAGCAGTGGTTCGCGGGCCAAGATACGCTGCATGTGATGGGGCTGGATGCGCAGTTAGAGCAAGTCTTGTTGCAAGCAATGAACGGCAATGGTGCGATGGAGCCAGGGCTGGCGGATACCTTGATGAATCAAGCGCAGCAAGCGTTAGAGAAACATGAAGGCAGTGGTGAAGCGCCTGTGTTGGTGGTTCAGCACTCGCTACGGGCCGTGTTGTCGCGCTTCCTGCGCCGCCGCATGCGCCACTTAGTGGTGATGTCTCAAGCGGAAATTCCCGACGACCGCACCCTGCGCGTTACCACGCTGGTGGGTGGTCGCTAATGGCCACACTTCGAGCGGTAATAGCCTTTTACGTTTTGGCAACAGGTGAAACATGAGCGTTAGACGTTTTGTCGGAGCAAATAGCCGCGACGTAATGCGCCAAGTGCGCGAAGTGTTAGGTGATGATGCACTTATTGTCGCCAACCGTCGCACCGAAGGCGGCGTTGAAATTCTCGCCATGGCGGATGACGCCGTTGACCAGTTCGACCCGTCGCCGACGACGCCAGCGGAGGAGCCGAAGGCTAGCCCCGCGCCAGCGCCTGTCTTTTCACTGCCAAAGCAACCAGACCCCCTAGAGGCGATGAGTGAGCGTCTGCTTCGGGAAATGCAAGATATGCGCGAACTACTGGCCCGCCGCCAGCCGTTGCCAACGACTCAAAGCGGTGCAGACACCGCCTACGAGCACCTACGGCAGTTGATGGCCCGGGTTGGCTTCAGTACAGAGCTGAGCGAAGAGGTGCTGGAAGCATTGCCAGATGAGTTGAGCGCGCTCGAGGCTACTAACGACGCGCCGCTTAACTGGCTGCGTGAGCAGTTAATGGCACGGCTTAACGTGCTGCAGCACGAAGAGAGCTTCTTTGATCAAACGGGCATCGTCGCATTGGTTGGCCCCACTGGGGTGGGTAAAACGACCACTACTGCGAAGCTTGCGGCACGCTTTGTGATGCGCCACGGCACTCGCCCAGTGGCGCTAGTGACCACCGATAGCTTCCGTATCGGCGCTCATGAGCAGCTGCGCATTTATGCACGGCTCTTGGATACGCCCATGTATGCCCTAGACGCTGAACAGCCGATTGATGAATTGGTTGGTCGGCTACAAGGTAAGCAGTGGGTGATTATTGATACCGTGGGGATGAGCCAGCGGGATCAGCGGGTGATTGAACAGATCGCCCATTTACAGGGTGGGAAGTCCACCGTGCGTCTGGTGCTGTTGCTCAACGCCGCCAGTCAGCCGGAAACGCTAGAAGAAGTCGTATTGCGCTACCGCCAAGCGGCGAGAGCTGCAGGTGCCGAGTTAGACGACTGTATCATCACGAAGCAAGACGAAGCTGGGCGGCTTGCGCCGGTATTAGACATCGTCATGCGCCACGGTATGAGGGTGCTGTTTGGCTCCTATGGCCAGCAGGTGCCAGAAGATATGGTGGTCGCGACACCACCCGCACTGATTGATCAAGCACTGTCGGCCAACGTTTCGAGTAGCGCGCGTGCTGAAACAGCCCCACTCAGCTTGCCACGCTGGTCGCGGGATGTGTTAGGGCAGGGGCGCAGGCTCTCCTCGGTGTTAACCCGCTTGCGTCAGCGTGTCGTCGATTTTCACCGCTTGGAAGCCGCCTGGGACATCGCAGCGCTGCCGGGGGTGATACAAGACCAGCGCCTAGATGAGCTGTTAGCCGGAGCCTCCACCACTCGTGACGCGTTAGGGGTGGTTTGGTCGCCCCGCCGCAACGAGCGAGGTTGTGACTGGTCGATGCCAGATGTTGCCTTGAATGAGCAAGGTGCTTGGCTGGCACTGACTCGCCTTCAGCACCGTCAGCTAGCGGGCTGGCAGCCACGTTTGGTGCGTTGTGCAGGAGATGTTGCGGTTCATCTGCTGCCTACCCTGCCAGACGCTGAGGCGCTGGCTTGGCTAAACGCTCAGCATCTGACGTGGGTCAGCATGGTGCCCGCGAGCCAGCGGGTATACTGCCAGGGCGAGCGCTATACCCTGCGTTCCCTGTTCCAAGAAAGCACCTTAACCCATAGCGTGGGCATCCGTTTCCGCGGGCAAAGCATGCAGCTTTCCAGCGCCTATGTTAAAGCGCAGGACGTATCAGGTAACCCCGTATTGGCGTGGGTCGGTGAGGTAAGCGACCCTGAAAGCACTAAGCGAATCGTGCGCCGCTACTGGCTAACGCCTGCACGTTTGGGCAGCGATGTGTTAACGCTTTTAATCACTCAACTGCAGAGTGACGGACTGGCATCGCTCACCAAGCGTGCTTGGCAGCAGCTTAAAGAGGCAGATGGGGGTGATGTCAGCAGCGAGCTGCGCCTGCTGATGGCCAGCGGCGCGGCTGCAGTAGCTGGCCATCTAGATATCGTTGACGATGAGGACGCTCAGGCCCTGCGAGCCGATTTGCTGCGCTTGTTAGGAACCCAGCGCAAGCGGCGTGATACGGCACTGCTTGATGCATTAGTACACGTTCTGATGGCGCGCGATGCCATTCGTCAACTAGGTAGCGTCAGTCGTGAGGGCGTGGTATGAGTGGCCAGGATCAGGCGGCTGGCCTGCGCAAATGGGCCGATTTACAGCGCCAGCAGCGCGGTGCTGATGAAGTCGGCCATAACATGGAAAGTGACGAGGCAGTGCCTGCCGCACCCGTTAACGAAGAGAAAGCCGCCGCGTATACCCAGGAGGCCATGGCACCGACGGTAGCTGCTGCTGCCGAGCCTGCCACCGTGGCGCCTCCAAGACCGAAAAAAACGTTAGTGGTAGTAGGCTTACCTCATGCTGGCGCAGCGCAGGTGGACAAAGTGCGAGGTCGGCTGGGGCAATGGTCGGCCCTTGGGAGGCAATGGGCAGGTGACCCACAGGATTGGGATATTCATATTGTCATGCCTGACAGCGCCTCGCTGACTGACTTAGCCGAGCGTTACACTCGCTGGGCGCTATGGGTAAACAGTGATGCTGACGCCTTTGCCACCATGTACCGAGTGTTGCGCCAATTACGCGAGCATGGTGGTCCGCGGCGTCTTCTAGCCCTTCATGAACCCCACCTGCCGCGCCGGGGGTTGCTGGATAATTTGGGCAATGCTTCCGCTCGTTATTTAGATATTGAGCTTCTGCTGCTGGCGCGCTAGCGGCGGGCCAGGGTGCATGTGTCGCTCAAGGGGAGAGTTATGCAGAGTTTGGCGAGTTGGGTAAGTAACGCTAAGCAGATGGCTATTGAGGCGTTGATAAAACCTGCAAAGTTGTTAACAGTAAGAAAAATGGGCTGTTTAGGGCTAGTAGCAGGGTTATGGCTTTTCGCGTTGAATACGCAGGCCGCAACCGGCAGTTGGAGCAGCCAAGTGCCTAGTGTGATGGTAGCAATGAGCGACCGTACCAGCAGCAGCCAGGCGATAACCCCGCCAGCGGGCGTCCCACTGCGTAATGCTGTGCTGTCGCGAATTCAATGGCGCTTTGAATCACCGCCGGGAACGCCTGTGAACGCTTGGCTATGTCATCCTGAACGCTGTGTTGCACTATCAGGCATGCGCGGTAGCACGACCGCTCTATCGGGAATGTTGGCGAGCGCACCGCTGTACTTTCGGTTTACGCTGCAGCCAGGGCAACGCCCTGTGCGAGTACAGGGGTTACAAGTGATCGTGAACTATCAGTAAAGGTTGTTAAGCCGCGAGGCACGAGGATGTATACAGCACAAGGCAGGATCAAACAGAGTGAGCTGTTAACTCAATACATGCCACTGGTGAGACGTCAGGCCTTAACGCTGCAGGTAAGGTTGCCCGCGAGTATTGAGCTGGATGATCTGATCCAGGCGGGTATGGTGGGCTTGTTAGAGGCATTAGGGCGCTTTGATGCTGCCCAAGGAGCAACATTTGCTACCTTTGCAAGCCAGCGCATCCGTGGCGCGATGATGGACGAGCTGCGCACTCGTGACTGGCTGCCCCGCAGCGTACGCCGCTCGGCACGGGCGGTAGATGATGCTGTGCGTCGTTTAGAGCAGCAGCTGGGGCGCCCCCCGGAAGAGGGGGAGATTGCCCGTGAACTGGAGATGCCGCTAAGTGATTACCAGCAACTGCTCAACGATACCAATAGCGGGAAATTATTGCCGTTCGAAGAGCTCATTGCGGATGGCGGCGAGCCTGCGGGGGACGACACTCACCGACAGCCGTTTGAACAATTATTGGATGAACAGCAGCGGCAAACGCTGATCGACGCCATTGAAGCACTGCCCGAGCGCGAGAAGCTGCTAATGGCGCTGTATTACCAAGAAGAGATGAATCTAAAAGAAGTGGGCGCTGTGCTCGGTGTCACCGAATCACGGGTTTCACAGCTTCACAGCCAGGCGGTGAGTCGGCTGCGTGCTCGCCTACATGAGACTAATTAACCCTCTCACTCACTAACCATAACCGGCGAGGAGCCGTTGATGAATCCATCTACGCTGATCGGTATATTTGCCAGCATGCTGTTGTTGGTAAGCGTTTTATTTTTTACCGCAGAGTCTCCCGAGAGCTTTATTAACTTACCGGGGCTTGCCATTGTGGTCACTGGCACGCTGGCGGCCACGTTTATCAGCTATCCGCTGAAAGAAGTGCTGCGTGTGGTGCGTCTGGTTGGTTTAGTTTTCCGCCGTGAAAATACCTATGTGCGAGATGACATCAATGAGTTGGTTTCCATGTCGCGCCTTTGGTTTAAGGGGGATGTTAGAGCGGTTGAGAAAGAACTGGAACATACCCGTAATCCGTTTTTGCGCACCGGTATTCAACTGGTCATTGCGAATACAAAAGAGGATGAAATCTTCGACATGCTGCGCTGGCGTATTGCGCGGCTGAAAGCCCGCGAGCATGCTGAAGCCCAAATTTTCCGCACCATGGCCACCTATGCACCGGCCTTTGGCATGATTGGTACTTTGGTAGGCTTGGTCAACATGCTCGAAGTGATGGATGCGGGTGACCTGGAAGTAATTGGGCCCCGGATGGCAGTGGCGCTGTTGACTACTTTCTATGGCATCCTGTTGGCCAATTTGGTGTTTAAACCGATTGCCGTGAAGCTAGAGCGGCGTACGGAAGAGCGCCTTATCACTATGAACATGGTGCTGGAAGGCATTTCGCTAATTACCAAGCGCCGTCTGCCATCGTTTATTGAAGAGACGCTTAACTCCTTCGTAGCGAATTACCACGACGAAATTCGTGACTCGAACGTTAAGCCTCGGCCCGATATGGGTTCCGCATTAAAAGGGTAGCGCCATGCTCGACCGCGACTCACGGCATGCTTTGGAGCTTCCCGCCGAAGTGGGGGAGAGTGACGAGAGCTGGCTGACCAGTTACCTGGATGTATTGACGCTGCTGATTACCCTGTTTGTACTGCTGTTGGCGCTTACGCCATCCGGCGGTGGCGAAGGGAGTGAAAGCAGTATCATGGATCCCTCGAATGCCGTTACGTCACTGCCATTGGCTAGCCTAGCCACAGGAATACTTCCCCGCCACGATGGCTTACATCCCCAAATGGCAGGGCTTGATATCCCTGGAGTGAGTGTCTCCCAGGGGCAAGAGGGCGTTACGCTACGTATTGACGATAGCCTTTTATTTCCCAGTGGCAATGATGTGCTAACGCCCCAGGGGCAAGTTGTGTTAGAACGGCTCTCTCCGGTGCTACAGGCTTTTGATGGTCAAATTTCCGTTGAGGGCCACACCGATAATGTGCCGATCGCGACCGCTCGGTTTCCGTCTAACTGGGAACTCTCAGTGGGACGAGCTATCGCAGTGGTACGCCAGTTAGAGCGGCAAGGTATTGCCATTTCACGTATGCGGGCCGTCGGCTATGCCGACACCCAACCCATGGAAAGTAATGCTACTGCGGAAGGGCGAGCTGCCAACCGACGCGTTGAGCTGTTGCTGAAGCAACAGGTCAAGGGGTAAAGAGATATCTCGAGGCTATCTTCGTGTCGAAGCATCATTCGCTACTGACAGCTGTAAAACGCTGATGGCCCGGGCCGATGCCGCTATGTATCAAGCCAAGCACAGCGGCCGTAATCGAGTAGAGGTTGCGGAAGAGCGTGCGCTTAACCCGGAGGAGCAGGTGCCTCTGTGATAGAGGCGCCGCTACACAGCGACTGCATGCGTTGAATGGCATCGCCAGCACCTTCCAAACTAAAGGTCATGTACCACGGTTCCTGCTCACCCTGGTCAAATCCTAAAAACAGCTGCTCGCCCGACTGCATCTCAGCGATCAGCGTCTCCATATCGCTCAAATAAAAATGGGCATAAAAGCCGTCATCGCCCCGCTCGGTAATAAACTCCGCCATGGTATCGACAATCGGGTTGTCACCAATCCGCAGCCGAGTGGGTACCAGATTCACCGCTCGGCTCTCACCCTGCTGCTGCGCTAGGGTGACGCGCATCTCCAGCCACGGTAAATCACAGACTCCTTGAGTAGCATTTATGCTTAGCGTGGCATCGGAGTAGCTGTGGGTCTCTACAGCACGAAAGTGGCGCTCTTCTCCTAGGGTCAGCGCCATGGATTGCCAGTGCCCATGGGTAGCCACTGTTTCCACATTAAATGTAGCGGCCAATGAAAGGGGAGCTGTGACAAGCAGCATGGCGGTGACGGCGAAAGTTGATGTTTTCAGGAAGTTCATAGGTCGTATCGTCATCGAAAACTTTAAGCCTATAGCGTGTTGGGAATAAGCAAAAGGGCAAGGTGCTGATTTTTCTATATCTAGTGTTGTTGGCATCAAAAAAACGGCCCATATAGTAGAAATTCGGGGCTATACTCCCCTACGATGCCGCGTATAATCGGCCCGTTTTTTAGCGCGATCGCTACCCATCGTGAAGGAGTTTCGTGAACATGAGTACCGCAGCCAAGGCGATGAAGACATCCAGTGAAGTCCCTATGCAGGCTCCATCTAGGGAAATCTGGGATGCCAAATATCGGTTAAAAGATCGTCATGGCCAACCGGTGGATCAAGATGTCGCAGCGACCTTTGAGCGCGTGGCTCGCGCCCTAGCCGCCGTAGAGGGTGAAAAGGCCGATGAGTGGCTACCCAAATTTCGCTGGGCGCTGGAAAATGGTGCTATTCCCGCTGGGCGAATTCTCTCTAATGCGGGAGCCGAAGCCTACAAGCCCGCCGTCAGTCTGATTAATTGCACCGTTTCTCGCACTATTCGTGACTCCATGCGCGATATCCTCGACTCCGTGGTCGATGCGGGTATGACATTGAAGTCGGGCGCCGGTATTGGCTACGACTTCTCGACCCTGCGCCATAAAGGTGCCTTTGTGTTTGGCGCAGGAGCGGGCACCAATGGCCCGCTGGCGTTTATGGATATCTACGACAAGATGTGCTTCACCGTGGCCTCGGCCGGAGGCCGTCGCGGTGCCCAGATGGGTACCTTCGATGTGGGGCACCCGGACGTGCGCGAGTTTATTCAAGCCAAGCGCGAAGCAGGGCGGCTGCGTCAATTTAACCTGAGCCTACTCATTACCGATGAGTTTATGGAAGCGGTGAAGCACAACGCCGATTGGCCGCTGGCCTTCCCACTGCATCCTGGTGAGAAAGAGGATGTGAGCGGCGAAGAGGTGATTTACCGTGACTGGCCGGTGGTGGAAGAGGGCTACACGGTGGATGCCGAAGGGCGCGTGGCCTGCCGTGTTGTCGAGGTGATTAAAGCTCGCGAGTTGTGGGACACGATTATGTCCTCCACCTACGACTACGCCGAGCCGGGCTTTATCCTAATCGATCAAGTCAACCGCATGAACAACAACTGGTTCTGCGAAGATATCCGCGCGACTAACCCCTGCGGCGAGCAGCCACTACCGCCAGAGGGCGCTTGCCTGCTGGGCTCGGTCAACCTGACCAAGTTTGTGATCGAACCGTTTAGCGCCGAGCCGCGGTTTGATTGGGAGCGCTATCGCAAAGTCGTAGCGATTTTCACCCGTATGCTCGATAACGTGGTGGAAATTGCTGGCCTGCCGCTCCCCCAGCAACAGCGGGAAATTGAAGCCAAACGCCGCCACGGCATGGGCTTTTTAGGTCTTGGTTCGACCCTGACCATGCTGAAAATTCCCTACGGCTCTCAGGCGTCGCTGACGTTCACTGAAGAGGTCAGTCGTCATTTGGCGTTGGAAGGGTGGAAGCAGGCGCTGGAGCTTTCTAAAGAGAAGGGCATGGCGCCAGTGCTTGAAGAGGAGCACACCATTACGCCCAAGATGATGCGCGAGCGCCCTCAGCTCGCCAGCGACGGCTACGAGGTAGGTGACAAGGTGCCGGGGCGGATTCTGCACACCCGCTATAGCCAGTACATGGCCAAAGTGGCCGAGCTTGAGCCGGAGCTGGTAGCGCAGCTCGCCGAGCACGGTGCTCGCTTTACTCACCATAGTTCGATTGCCCCCACAGGCACTATCTCGCTCTCCATGGGCAACAACGCCTCTAACGGGATCGAGCCGTCGTTCTCCCATCGCTATTTCCGCAACATCATTCAGTCCGGTAAAAAGACCAAGGAGCAGGTGGAGGTAGTGTCGTTTGAGCTAGCGGCCTACCGCCACTTTATCGCTGCCGATGCGGTAGAGAGCGATCTGCCGGATTACTTTATTACCGCTGACGCGGTCACTCCCGAGCAGCACGTCGCCGTTCAAGCGGCAGCTCAGCAGTGGGTGGACTCGGCGATTTCCAAAACGGTCAATGTACCCACCGAGTTCC
>Ga0209434_1000066_pt1 | contig 58968 bp, 60 predicted proteins | sample ETNvirnome_2_300_FD_184068 | JGI IMG/M metagenome (GOLD analysis project Ga0209434, IMG submission 184068) | Marine viral communities from the Pacific Ocean - ETNP_2_300 (SPAdes) (version 2) | ecosystem: Environmental > Aquatic > Marine > Oceanic | place: Pacific Ocean | collected 2013-06-22 | reverse complement strand
CTCCAACGCCATGAAATATGTTTATGCAATTATGGTGGCTTTTTTCATTTCATTGATGATTTTTGGCTGCGGCATTGAGAGCAAAATTGACAGTGCCAGTACTAAATGTCAAGACAAAATTTCAGAATTGCTAGAGGGCGTAGAAGATATATGTTTAACAAAGGAAGAAATATTAGAGCTTATATACTCTATTAAAGAATTTGAAGATATCGAAGTAACACCAATTCTCGAAGAAGATACGGAGCTATGAAATTTAGTGATCGAATATTCGGTTACTTTCTTATTTTATTAATCTTTTTTAATTATATCGATGCTTTTGCAACTTTATATTGGACATCGGAAGGGTACGCAACCGAAATTAATCCCATAATGAGCAATTGGTTACAAATAAATAATAAAGCATTTCTTTTCATTAAAATATTTATTGTTTTAGTAGCATCTTTTTTTTTATGGCACGTACGACAAACTAAATTAGCTCATATTTTGGTTTTTCTAATGCTTTTATTATACATAAGTGTGTTTATAATACACTGTAACATCGCTTGGAATGTGTTTGTGGTATGAATATTATTATTAATTTATTTTTAATTTTATTTGCTTATTTATATGCTACATTTTTAGAATGGGTAGTACATAAATATGTTTTACATGGGATTGGGAAAAATAAAGATAGTTGGTTTAATTTTCATTGGCATTCGCATCATAAAAAATGTAGAAAAAATAAAAATAAAGATGATAGTTATGAAACTTTTCTCGCACTCTCTGTACGTCGTGAAATTTTAGGACTTTATGCTCTTTTGGTATTTCATCTTCCAGTCTATTTTCTTTCGCCTTATTTTTTTTATACCCTAATAATTTGTACCATTAGATATTTTTATGTTCATCAAAAATCCCATCGTAACGTTGAATGGGGGAAAAAGAATATTCCATGGCATTATGATCATCATATGGGGAAAGATCAAGATGCAAATTGGGGCGTTACAACAGATATATGGGATACAATTCTTAAAACTAGAAAAAAAGGAACAAAGGTATAGTTTAAACTAATTACATCAGAGGTTTATCTATGTCTTCAAAGAGCTTTTACAACGAATCATATAATTATTTTGATAATTGGTATAGGTTTTTAAACGAACAAAATGAAACTGCAGCAATGTTACAACAGGCAGCTGTAGATCAAGAACGCGCTGAACAAGAAGCACAACAAAAAGAACAAGAAATTATGGCTGTGCGACAAACTGCAGGACCAATATTTGCTGAATTTGCTACAATGCTGATACAATTAGGGCAAAATGGTGGAGCAAGAGGGGCACAAAGAGCTGATATACATATTCGTGACATGGAACAAAATATGTCTAAATTTGCATCCCAAGAAATAAGCGTGGAAGAGTTTCTTAAAAACATAAATGATGAATTAATGCAAACTGGGCAAAGTTTACAAAGAGTAATGCCAAAATAAACAGGAGATTAAACATGGCTCAAATTAAAAAAGAACAACTTAAAAAAATTATTAATAAAGAGTATACAGATATTTTAAAAGAAATTAGAAAAAATGAAGTCTACTTTAATCGGATGGCCCGTGAGCAAGCAATAAAAGTTTTAATTAAAGAAGGAATATTGGATGAACAATTAGGCACAGAAAATTTTATGTCTTCTTTAAATCCATGGTCAAGCGCAAATAAAATGAGAAGAGGCGTTAGTGCTGCAGCAGAAGAAGAAGACTTACAACCAGGAGAATCTTGGGGTGATGCACGCACTAGATTAGGATATGGTGCAGTCGGACAACCTGGTGCCGATGTTCCTGTCGAAGGTGAAGGCGAAGAGAGGTTTACGCTAGCAGGAGAAGAAACGCCAGAAGAATTCGCACCGGTTGATTTCGGGCCCGGCGATGAAGCCGGTTTGCCTCCGCATTTTCAACAAGAATTAGTAAGAATTACTCAAAGCGCACCCCCAGAATTTCGAGAAAACGTCGGAAACGTTGGAAATGAAGTTTTTAATGCTCTTCACACAGAAGTTGGCGGGTTAAAAACTCAAGAACAACTTGGTGAATTAGTTTTACAAATTATAAGCACAGTAGTTAATGCTATGGGAGCAGCTGGTGGTAGGAAATGGGCGGCTGGAGTTGGGCCCGGGGGCGCCTTCCAAGGCGTCGGTGGCGCACCTTTTCTTGATCAAGCCATGGCAATGAGAGAATAGAGAAATACAAAAATGTTCGAAATATTCAACAAATCAGGATTAGATTTAGGATTTTTAGAAGATTTAGTTCAAGAATTTATGCCCTTTGCGCAAGAAAGACATGGATTTAAAAACCCTCCTAAACTATTTTTGTTGGGCGATGAAGAAAATGCTGCGGATCCTTTGGGTAAAACCGGTGGGTATAATCCTGATTCTATGGAGATCACAGTATATGTATCTGGAAGGCACCCTAAAGACATTCTAAGGTCTTTGTCACATGAATTGGTGCACCACAATCAAAATGATCGCGGAGACCTCTCAGACGTCCTTTCTACGGCTTTGGGGTATGCTCAAGAAGACCCACACATGAGAGAAATGGAGCGAGAAGCATACGAACAAGGAAATTTATGTTTAAGAGACTGGGAAGACGGCAGAAAGAAACAATTACAAGAATCTATTTATTATGAGACAATTATTGGAGGAAATGACATGTCCGAACAAAGACCATTGAAAGAATGGAAAGATAATGAAATTAACTTTAGGTTAATGAAGAAATTTGGCCTAATCAAAGAAGAAGGTACCGCCGGCAACGATATTGTTGTTAAAGAGCTTGATCAAGTTGAGGATAAACGAATTGATGAAGACGAAGATGAAGATGGAGAAGGCGATGACGATGATGGCGAGAGTACCAGCGGCTTAAAGGAATCTACTAATGAAACTTTAAGCCGCTTAAATGAAGAATTCGCACAACTTTTAGATGAATCTTTTTGGCGTACCTTAAACCCGAAAAATTGGTTCAGGCCCGGGCCAGCAGCAGAAACTGACGCGCGTCTCCTTGACTACTTTGGTGAGGCGCCCGGGCGACTGAGCCCTTATCGAGTTGGTAGGCCATCAGTTATAGAGCCTGGTATGTCATCAGCAGCAAACATGCCTGCAAGAGGCGTTTTAGATAAATATAATATTGCTTTGCCTCCGGTATCTTCTACAGCGTTTGATATACCTACAGGTATTCCTCCTAGTAAAGCAACAACAGTACCGCGGGTAGAAGGCATGCCCCCTCTATCACCTGCAGGTCTGCGAGCTTTGGCTTCCGAACCAGAGCTTCACTTGCCGGGATATGCAGTTGATTATAGCGGTCATACAGCCGAAGGGGGATACACGGATCCTTTTTATGGAGAAGTAACTGCAACAAAAGGAGGTACACCAGGAGAACAACTAGCGCATGAAGGATGGTTTGAGACTACACCCGAAGTGGATCCATATATGGGCGCTGATGTGGACCTTCCTCTCATTCCCGGTGTCGCTGGAGAAAATGAATGGGAAAGGCTGGGCCGAGAACTTGGCGCCGGGGGCAAAAGATACGGTGCTGTTGGAGGAATAGAAGACCCAGAAGCATTTCCTGGCTTCAGCAAAAAAGGACTAGAAAGCTATTTTGGCGCCAGAAAACTTAAAGGCTTAGATGAGGCTCAACTTGAGGAAAAAGCCGAAGAATTATATGGTTTACTTATTACCAATCGAAGAACGCGATTAATGTATGGGTATGATCCTGAAACTGGCATGATATCTAAAGCACCAAGCATAAAACGAAGAAAATTTCTTGCTGGATTAGCAGCCGCAGGTTTGGGAGGCCTTGCATGGCTAAACCCAAGTGAAATGGGAGTTCCCGGCGCAACCGATGTATTTTATGGCCCATGGACTGGGGAGGGCGCCGCAAGTATACCGGCAGAAGAACTAGCTAAAGGGCCTATTTTTCCATGGGGCCCTGGCTTACCTGAAAAGTCTCCTCTTTATGACCAGCCGGGTGTACGAGATTATGCGACTCCCGAGCTACCACAAACATGGCAAAAACCTGATACTAGACAAGTTGTTATGCCTATAGGCGCAGGAGCTAAAGAACAACGCGTTCCCTATACTGCCGGTGAAGAAGAGCTTGTTGATGTCCCATGGTATACATTTGAAGAGTGGATGGAAGGAATGAATAAATTAAAAAAAGGTAAGCCTAAAAAAGACGAACCAGAGCTATATGAGAATATTCCATACAGCTATGATGATATAAATGAATCTCTTGAAATAGATGAAAATTACTATAATACTCTTTTTGAGAGTGTAAAAAAAGCATGGGCAAAAGAACTAAAGGAGTAATTAATGGGCGGCGCCGCAGGACACATGAACCACCCATTCAATATAGATTGGGTCAACACCGGTGAAGATTTAATAGACTTCTTTTTAGATGCAGCGGAGCTTCTGCAAACAAAACCTGGTAGTATAAAATGGGATGGTGTTAATGTAAGCTTCAAATTAATCACAGATGAAAATGGCAGAAAAGATTTTCGTGTAGATCGCGGAAATCAATATCCAGTTTCTATTATTGGCATGACTGCCGAAGATGCCTATGAAAATTGGAAACCTGGCCATGGTATGCCCCCTGCAATTGAAAAACTTTTAACAATATTTAACGAAGCTCTTCCTAAAATAGAACCAGAATTAAAAGCTTTAGGAATGTGGGATGATTCTACTAAACTTTTTAACACTGAATATATAGGAGAAGGTGGCAGTAATGTAATTCAGTATGGTAAAAACATTTTAGCCATTCATAGTATAAACCAGTTTTATGAGAAAAAAGCCCAACCTCATAGAATCAGAAAGGGAACTGGCATGAATCGCGCTGGAATAGAAAGGCCTATTAATCCAGAAACAAAAAAGCCAGTAGAAGATATAAGTGTAGAAATAGATTATGATCGCGATGCATTAAGTACATTAATTGCAAAAGTTCAGCCCATAGCAGCAAAATTTGATTTTTCAATACTTGGAGATACTCCAACAGAAAATATTTCACCAATTGACTATGAAAATGTTTTAGAAACAAATTTTTCCATACAAATAACAGCAGATGCTGTAGAAAACCATCCCATTAGGGATTGGCTAGTTGGAGAACGAACTGCATCTAATCCAAGAGGCGCTAGAGTATTAACAAAAGATGGAAAAACACCTGGAGCACTGAGTAAAGAGGTATATATTGCTGTTTTAAATAAAATACCACTAGTTGATTGGCTAGAATCAGAAGAGGATGTACAATCTGCTATTAATGGCGCTGTTTTTTATCATGCAACGAAAGAATTAGGTAATGCGGTTAAAAGATCACTAAAAGTATCAGAAGAAACTCGTAACACGCTTGGTTGGGAAACAAGACTAGATGATGTTATTAATCATGAAGGAGTTATTTTAAGAGATCCAAAATTTGGACCAAAACCTGTTAAAATTACAGGAGAGTTTATTCTAGAAGGATTGGCTAGCGCTCATGGTGTTGCAGCAAAACAAGAATTAGCGCAGCAAGTAGATATAGACGTACAAATAGAAAAAACGAAGCTTGCACTTTTAGCAGGAGGATTTAAACCACCGCACAAAGGTCATCTAGCAATGGTTAAGTTCTATAATCAACAAGTCGGCCCAAATGGAAAAGTTATTATACTTCTTGGTAGCGGAGGACAAGAACCCAGAACCATTAAGGGCAGAACAATAACTGCACAAGATTCAATGGAAATATGGGATATATATTTGAGAAATGAACCTTCTATTCCCTGGCCAAGCAATAGAATAGAATTTCAAAATGTCGAAGGAGCAGGACCTATTGCACCAATTATTGATTATGTTCGTGATCATGCTCCAGAAGATCAAACTATTCTTTTGGGAGCAGGAGAAAAAGATGAAGATCGATGGCCACAAATAATGGCAGATCCTAGGAACAATCCCAGAGGACTTGAAATAGAAACAACCCCTGCCCCAAATATGGTAGATGATGATGGAAACCCATTAAGTGCACGTAATATGCGAAATGTTGTAGAAATAGGAGATTTTGAAACGTTTAAAAGCTATATTCCAGAAAGCAGCTTAGGCGATGCTGAAAAAATATTTACTACACTTGGCAATGGCACAATCGAAGAGCCACAAGAAGAGCCGCAAGAAGAGCCACAAGAACAATTACAGGAGGATAGCCCACTTCCGTTGGGCATCTTTCTCGGGCTAATCGAACAAGCTTTATGTGAAGAGCCGCGTATAACTTCGTGGCAAGGGCCCCCCTTGGCAGATCAATCTACTTTACGTAATCCTGGAAGGTGGAATGAAGAAGCTCAAAAAGCTATGGAAAAAAATGAAGACCCCGACCCGGATCGCATTCAACACGTACGCGAAGAAGAAGCAACATATGTTGCAGAAGGCGAAGAAGATGATGAAGACCTTGAAGAAGCAAATGGCATGGCAGGAGGAGACATCCAAGTCGCCTCGGGCCCATCTGGAAATCAACCACCTGGAGCAGCTGAAGACGAATATTTAATTAGAGAAGATGATGAAGAGCTTGTTGAGAATATTGTAAACTATTTAAATAATGGAGCTGGAGTATTATAAATGCAGATAAAAAGACAAGATTTTTTAAACGAAATTAAACAAGAAATGGAATTGCGCAAAACAATACGGCATGCAATTCGATTTTCAGAAGCTAAAAGACTAAAAGAAGAAAACACACTTCGCCAAATTATTAGAAAACTTATTTTAGAAGGAACTTCAAAAGTAAAAGTACACGACACAACTGCTGGAAATTTTTTAGAGCATTTATTCACTAATACTAATTTTCTTGATGAATTACGAAGTAGTTATCACGCTTTAAGAACCAGCCCGGAACAAAGAAAGTCTTATGCGGCGCACATTTTACATGCTATGGAAGCTTTATTATCAAGAGATAAACTTAACCGGCAAGAAGATGATGAAGCTGCATCAGAAGAAACTAGTTTAAAAGCAACACCTGAAACTGGCTTTGATTTAAACATTACAGATAAAGAATCAAAGCAAGAAAGAGAATTAGAAGCTGAACATGAAGAAAAATTTAAAATGATACCAGGAATGGATGAAACTGGAGCAGGCGCCGCCGAAAGGTCTTGGGCTGTCCTTGAAAAACTAATTACAAATGAATTAACAATAACATTTGACCCGAGAGACTGGGCCCAGTTTTCAGAATATTTAATTTTCAACACTACCAGCTATTTTAAGGAGTGGGAAGAAAAAATTCAGGCCAAAGAAGCTAAAAAGGTTGAGGCCTCTCCTTTATAATAGATTACCCCCAATTATTCAGATCTGAAACATTTAAAAAGAATTGAAAAAATGTTAAAATGTGTTGTGAAAGAAAAAGAATGAAAATGATTGAAGAAATAATTGCCATCCATCCGACCAAGGATATCAGATTTATAAAGAAAAGTAAAGTAAAAAAAAAAAATGACTTGGAATAAAAAAGAACTTAGAGGCAAAAACACTCGTTATAGTTTAATTAAAAAACTTCGTGAAGAAAATAAATCAACTGAAGGATTTGAAATCATGTTGAATAGTCTTACTTTAGAAGAAATTATTGGACTTAAATTAGAATTGGCTTCAAAAGCTTTTGGTGGGAAATCATATGGTTTGCCAATATGGAAATCGATGAAAGAAATTGTACAAGATGCTGTATTAAAATATACTTTATCTGCGTGTAAAACAAAAAAAGAAGCCGCTAGATTTTTAGGGGTAAGACATCAAAATTTTAATAATCTAATTAAAAAATACGATACAGAAACTTTTTTTGAAAATGATATTAAAAAACTTGACAACTAATATATAATTAACTATACTTATATATACTACAGCTTTTATTTTAGCTGCAGTGTGTTAGTTAAACAATTGAGGTTATAATTCTAGCCTACGAGGGTGCTAAACTAGAGTTTGAGTATACTACGAATACCTTCAATGACTCTCTTGAAGGGGATGTAAAATAACGGTTGAAAGAAAGACCGTTTCCAGTTAAAAGGAGTCTAACGTTGTTGATGCGAAGAATCAACACCCTTCGTAGGATTTGTTCTTTAAAAGTATGGGAGCGAAATGGTTTCGACAAAGCAGCGAAATTAATTTGTGCAAAGTCGTGAAAGTATCACGGTAAAAAAACTTAAACCTATAAATGCCAACGATAACGTTGAATTTGATTACGCCTTAGCTGCATAATCGGAAGTTGTTAGTGACTTTCTAAAAGAACACTAGACATTTTCAATTTTAGGAAAAATTGATAGGAACTTAGTCATTTTGGTGACTATGTATATCTCGGTAGCCAACACCTTAAGTTGGTAAATGGATTCCCTGATTCTTTCAGGTGGCTGGCACTTCGGCGGTGAATGTGCCTATCTTTGTGAATGACAAATTAATTAATCTATTTTGGACTCGGGTTCAATTCCCGACGCTTCCACCAAAAAATATATAAAAATAACTATTTACTTACAGGGAGACTGTAATTATGAGTGAAGAAAATTGGGACCTACCAGAAAGTCCACCAAATGATTTTGATTTCGTAGAGGCTTACGATGATGAGCCATCTATAGATGAAAAAATGCTAGAAGAAAATACTGCTGCAAGTGCAATTAATTGTGCTTTTATTGGTATTGGCGGTGGCGGCGGAAAATTAGCCAAAGCGTTTATGGATCTTGGATTTAATAAAACACTTCTTGTTAATACAACAGAAAAAGATCAGCCATTTGGAGTAAATCCAGAAAATTTTATTTTGATACCCGGCGCAGACGGCGTTGGCAAAGATGTTAAATTGGGTAAAGAGATTTTAGCTAATAATAGTGCATTAGTTGAAGATGCTCTTAGAACTCGTGTTGGCAAAGTTGATTGGGTATTTGTATGCGCAGGAGCAGGCGGTGGGACAGGAAGTGCGAGCCATGTTTTGCACAAAGCTATCAGTCGCTATTTGTCTTCTAATGGGGCTAGTGGAAAAGTTGTTTATATTGTCAGTACGCCAACCTCACAAGAGCTTTTAAATCCGACAATTAAATCTAATTGTGACATGTTATTAAGAGACATTGATAAATATACGCGCATCGTAATTGATAACGAAAAACAATTACAACTATTACGAGGCAAAGTTGGAATGTTAAATATGTATCCTGCAGCAAATAAAAATTTTGCAAAGCTATTGACACAAATTTTAAAATTAGCTGAAGAGCCTTCTCCAATCCAAGCTTTCGATTCGAAAGATCTAGAGAGATGTTTGAATACTCCAGGTAGAATATTATTAGGCAGCACTGTTGTAAGAGATCCTTCAAAAACAGATTTAGGATCTTTAGTGTTTCAGGGATGTTTGAAATCCTCACCTTGTCCAACGCCAGCTACTAAATCGAAAACAGGAGCACTTCTTTTAATAGCCACTCCAGAAATGGCTGATAATCCAGCAGTTAGTAATAGATTAGAGGCTGCTTTTTCATATGTAGGTGGAAGAGCAGACACATTGTTTTCTGGTGTGTATATTAGAAGTGAACTTCCTGGTTTAATAGCCTTAACTTTATTAGGTGGAATGTAATTAATATTATTTAGATAGGAGAGTATATAATGGATCAATCCCAAGCGTTGAAGGTATTACTACAAGCAGCAACTGTTGCTCAATCGCGCGGTGCTTATAGTCTACAAGAAGCTAGCGCTATAGCTGAAGCAGTTACAATTTTTACAGTGGAACCTTCTTCTGCAAATGTAGAAAAAAACACAAGCGAGAAAAAAGATGACAGAAACAACCAAAACTAAGAAATGGATTACAAGCGACACATTTTTAACTTTCGAAGAAGCTGATGCGAAAAGAAATGAGCTTAAAAATAAGTATGAAGCTGTTAAAATTAAGCGTGGACAAAAAGGTGGAGAAGTCTTTAGAGTGAAATGTTGGAACCCGCCACCCCCACAAAACAAAAAGTCCAATAGGAAGTCTCAAAAAAATGTCAACAAGAAGATACGCAATAGACAAGAATGATAAAAAAATCTATATTGGCAGTCTCGTTAAATATAAAAATTTAAATTATCTTGTCGAAGAAATTCAATATTTGAATTGGAATAGAAATCAATATCTAACCTTATTAGACCAAAAAAACAAAAATAAAAAAATTGATTTTATATTACCATCAGAAGTCTCAATACAATATAAAAAGAAACATTAATGAATAAAAACGTTTTAATAATTGGTACAGGCACAATTGGAGAACCTCTAATTGGTCTCCTGGCAGATTTCAGAAAAAAATTAAATATTGGACATGTGATTTTTCACAAGCGTACTCCTCTAATAGATGAAGTAGCAAAAGTCAATAGTTTAATAAAAAGAGGGGCCCGACTAGCCGTAAACGAGGATATGATTCCAGCTTTTAAAGATCTAGGCCACAATGTAAAATATGATTTTCAGACAGCTTTAAAGGCGGCGCATGTTGTAATTGACTGTACTCCCGCTGGTAACAAGCATAAAAAAGAACATTATACAAAATACCCAGATAAAGTCTTTATAGCTCAAGGAAGCGAGAAAGATTTTGGAGTACCATATGCATATGGTGTTAACGATGAGGTACTTGATAAAAAACCAGCATTCATTCAAGTTGTTAGTTGTAATACACACAATATTGCATCTATCTTATGTTCAATAGACAGGAAAATTAACAGCATCGTACGCGGAGATTTTGTTTGTATTCGAAGAGCTAACGATATAAGTCAGGAAGGGAGTTTTATAGCGTCTCCCAAAATAGGAAGGCACGATTCTGAAAAATTTGGCACCCATCATGCCCAAGATGCATATGATTTATTTCGTACAAAAAACAAATTCGTCAACATCTACTCTAGCGCCTTGAAAGTTAATTCTCAATATATGCATATTATTCGCTTTAATATGTTAGTTTACGGGCATATATCAAAAGAAAATTTAATTAATCGATTTAGAGAAAATAAATTTGTAGCCCTCACTCACAAAGAAATTGCCAACAAAGTGTTTTCTTTTGGCAGAGATCATGGGTATTATGGACGAATATTTAATCAAACAGTAATATCCATCCCATCTTTAATAACAAACTGCTTCCCTGGAAAAACACAAATCAGCGGTTTTTGCTTTACACCTCAAGATGGGAATTCGCTACTTAGCAGTGTTGCAGCTGCTTTGTATGGAATTTATGGAGAAGATTATCTTTCAAAGATGGCAATATTTGATGATTTTCTTTTTGCGGAGATTTAAAACATGCCTGTAAACATAGTAAGAAAAGCCACTTATGTTTGTGAACCAAGAGATATAACAATTGAGGTAGAATTACCAGTTAATTCTAGAAGATTATTCATTAGTTTAAAAGTAGGGGATAAAATAGCTAAAAAATCCTCGTTTAGATTTGAAGATTTTCCAACAAAAGAAAAAGAGTATGAAAATTATGTTAAAAGATTCTGTACAGCCTTTTTGTTGTATACAGAAGATGACTTATACGACTATACAGATAATTATATGGCCGCTTTAAGAGCATATAGAAATTTAAAAAAAGTTTCGAGCAAGCTCGGAAAATTAATATGGCGCCGCCCTTAATTATCAGCTATAAAAATATTATCTAGTTCCAAACTATTCATGACGCTTTTGTATAAGAGGTATTTATATAAGGATTTTTCTATAAATTCTTTTAAATCTTCGTATTTTGTTGACAAAGACATCACATTAAAGCGCAAATAAACAGAATGTACCATTCCAATTAACTCACCTCGCTCATTTAGAATCATTGACCCAGAACTACCCGGAGCAGCAGGTAAAGTATAAAAAGCATTTATTCCCAGGTTTCCATTAAAACGACCTTCTAAAATTGGTACCATATTCGGCCCAACTATGCTTGCGGGTGCACCAATATTAAATATTTTTTCACCTGGCTTCGGCCCAACAGGTGAAATATTTACAACTTCTATTTCATCTGTCATTCCTTTTGAAAACAAAAGACAAGCATCTATATCCTTTTGGTAATGTAACAAAACGCTATCAAATTCAGTACCGTCTAATGTTCTTGCTTTAAAACGAGCAGACATCGCAAAATCTTCCGTTGGTACTGCCAATGAATTTTCGCAAAAATGTGCAGCAGTTACAATAAACGCACCATCGGATTGTTTATTGACTACATATCCCGAAGCGGAAGAACGAAAGTTCATCGAAATACATTGATTTTTGTTGCAAGATTTTACAAGTAGAGATTTTTCGAGATGTACAAAAGCTTTGCGTGGAAGCACTTCGTAAACTTTTGGGTGTTGTTGGTTGTTGCAATGTGCACAAGAAAATAACGCCAAAAGCAACACAACAAAAAGAATAGTAGTCTTTATTTTTTTAAACATAATAGGTTTCTCCTATAATTAATTATGAAAAAAAAATATCAATCGTTCTTTTTTATTTTTTATTTTAATGTATATAAAGAACTATTTATTATGAGAGTTTATGGCAAAAAAAATATATGTCTTAGATACTAGTGTTTATTTGACTGATGCAAATTCTATTTTTGCTTATCAAAATAATGATATTGTAGTCCCTCTTAAAGTTCTAGAAGAAATAGACAATCATAAAAAACGCCAAGATAGTGTTGGAACAAGCGCACGACGCATAATACGTATTCTAGATTCATTGAGAGAAAAAGGAAGTTTATATAAAGGGATAAGAATTGGTAAAGGAAAAGGTATATTATTTGCCAAAAGCTGTGATAAATCTGATCTTCCTGAAGATTTTGATTTTAAAATTCCTGACAATGAAATTATTGGTGTAGCATTAAATGAAAGAAAGAAGCATCCCAATCGAAAAGTTATTTTGGTTTCTCGCGACATTAATATGCGCGTTAAATGTGACGCATTAGGTTTATTGTGCGAAGACTATGTAGTAAATCAAGTTGTAAAAGATACAGGAGCTTTGTATAAAGGGTTCCGTACCCATTTAGTAGATGATGAGTTGATAGAGCAATTTTATAATGGAAAACCGATTTATCTAGAAAAAGATGAAATAAGACTTCACCCGAATGAATATGTTATGCTTGTATCGAACTCAAATGAAAAAAAGACAGCACTTGCAAGATTTTATAATTATTCAAAATCTTTAAAAAGAATTAATGGAGAACCTAAACAAGGTGTCTGGAGCGTACGCCCGAGAAACAAAGAACAAAGCTTTGCATTTGATTTATTGATGGATCCAAGTGTGCTTGTTGTTACATTAGTTGGCAAAGCAGGAAGTGGAAAAACATTAATGGCCATAGCTGCAGGTTTAGCACAAGTTGTTGAAGGAAGAGAAGTCTCCACATATAGAAGGTTAGTGGTGTCTAGGCCAATCCAACCGATGGGAAAAGATATTGGATATTTACCAGGAACTATGGAAGAGAAAATGAGCCCCTGGTTAATGCCTATACAAGATAATTTACAATTTTTAATGGGGAATGACAAAGAAACCCTTAAAATGTATACAGAGAATGGTACAATAGAAATAGAAGCTTTAACATATATAAGAGGGCGCTCTATTGCAAACTCTTTTGTTATAATCGACGAAGCTCAAAATTTGTCTGCACACGAGCTTAAAACAATTCTTACAAGGGTTGGAGAAAACACTAAAATTGTTTTAACAGGAGATGTTGAACAAATTGATAACATTTATGTAGATGAAACATCGAATGGTTTAACGTATGCGATAGAAAAGTTTAAAAATCATGAATTATCTGGGCACATAACCCTTGTTAAAGGCGAACGTTCAAAAGTCGCGACACTTGCGGCAAAAATTCTTTAAAAAAAATATTGACAAACAAACAATGGAGAGATATAATGAATGAGAATAATGTTTTAGTAGGAGATGATATTATCAATGAAAATCCAGATTTACTTAAGCCACTGGAACCTGATTCTGAAATGAAAGAATGGCTTATTAATTATGTTGGAGAAAAAGAGGCACCAGAAAACGGCGAAGTTAATGTCGAAATGATTCTTAAGATCATGGCCTCAGAATTTCCGGAATTTCTTTTACCATTGGCCGAAGAAAATTTTATTAGAGGTTATCAGCAAGCTTTAATGGATGTTGAGGAAGGTCGCCAAGCTTGGGAAGAAGAAATAGCGAAAAAACAGGGCCAAGATGGACAGTGAGTATATAAAAGAATCTCATAAACAAGTTTTAAAAGAAAATAAAGAGAAATATTTACATGGAAAGCTTCTTTATATACAAGATCCTTTCTTAAATGATATTGATATAGATTATGTAATCGAATATGTTGAAGAGCACGTTCCATTGCATTTGATGCATTATGTTGATTCTATTTACGTAGGTAATTTTAATTTTTTAAACGAGAGGGATGTGAATGCTTTGTATATGGATAACGCCATATATATTACAAACGATCAGTCTAGCGAAAAAGATATGATAGATGATATTGTACATGAAATAGCTCATTCAATCGAGGAGACAATTCCAGAAGAAATACATTTTGATGGAGAAGTTGAAAGGGAATTTTTAGGCAAAAGAGAGAGATTGTGTAACTTATTAGCATCTGAAGGATATGAATTGTTTTCTATTTCTTGTTTAGACACTGAATACAATAATCGTTTTGACAAATTTCTATATAAAACTGTTGGTTATGAAACGTTAGCTAGCATAACAATGGGTCTTTTTTATTCTCCATATGCAGCAACCTCTTTGAGTGAATATTTTGCAAATGGATTCGAACATTATTTTATTGGAGATAGACAATATTTAAAGAACATAAGCCCAACACTATATAATAAAATTGTTGATATAGTTGGTTATTAAAATCCAAGGAGATATAAAATGGAAAAAGATAAATTTGAAGTAAGCATTGATACTGAGACTCACACGTTATACGTTGACGTGATAGTGTATAATAGACCAGAGTGGAGAGGAGTATCATATTATAATACTCCTATAGTTATTAATGAGTTAAGCAAACAGGGTTATAAATTAGGCTGGAAAAATTGTATTAGTAGAAGTAGGATTGTACGTAGCGATTCTGGAAGTAAAGAAAAATATTCCAAAGGAAGATGGGTGTTTAAGCTGGCAAACAAAACAGAACAAAAGAATGAACAACCCGTTGTTAAGGAACAGCCCGTTGTACAACCCGTTGTTAAAGAAAAGCCCGTTGTTAAAGCAAAGCCTGTCGTCAAAAGCCCCACAACTAAGAAGCCTGTGGCTAAGAAGTCTGCTGTTAAAAAAACAACAAGCGACGTGTTAAAAGAATATACTAAAAAGCAAAAATAATTGAGAGGTGAACGATGACACATGTGTCATTTTCAGAAATAAAAATTTGGAAAGAATGTGCTTGGAAGCACAAACTTGTATATCTAGATAAACTTAAAGGGTTTGAAGGCAATGAATATACTGCTTTTGGTACAGCAATTCATTCTACCTATGAAAAATCTTTGCTAAAAGAAAAGTTTAATGAAAAAGAATATTTTCAAAATAAATTTTTAGAGGAGCTAAAAAGTCTTCCAGAAAAGATCAAAAACAATCTTAATAAAAAATTGGTCGAAGATTTAAGAAAGCAGGGGGATGTTCTTGCTCCTTTGTCGATGGACGCTTTAAAAGAGTATTTTGGAGATTTTGAAGTTGTTTCTGCGGAAGAACAATTATATGAACCCATAAAAGCGTCTTTAAAAGAAGAATATAATTTTAAAGGCTTTATAGACTTGGTTTTAAAAACTAGCGATGGCAAACACCATGTCATTGATTGGAAAACTTGTTCATGGGGTTGGGACACCAGAAAAAAAACTGATAAAATGATCACTTATCAATTGACATTTTATAAACATTACTTTGCTTTAAAACACAACATTGACCCCAAAAACATTGAAACTCATTTTGGGCTAGTCAAAAGAACTGCAAAGAAAAACAATATTGAATTATACAAAGTAACCAGTGGTCCTAAAAAAACTGAAAATGCTATTAAATTTTTAAACAAGGCGCTTTATAATATTGATAAGAAGATCTTTATAAAAAATAAGCTTTCTTGTCATGGAAGATTCGGACCATGCGAGTTTTATAACACAAAACACTGCACATAAGAGGTACAATGGATAAAAAAATTAAAATTTTAACTTTGGGCGATCACCCACTTTCCGCTAGCGGTATAGGCACTCAAACAAAATATATCATTGAAGCCATGCTGGAAACAGGAAAATATAGTTTTTATTGTTTAGGCGGCGCCATGAAGCATGAAAATTATAATCTAGTAAAAACAGAAGAATGGGGCGACGATTGGGTCATACAACCAGTTGATGGGTATGGAAGTCAAGAACTAGTACGTAGCTTGCTTCGGCTTGAAAAGCCAGATATAGTGTGGTTTATGACTGATCCACGATTTTGGGGTTGGCTCTGGCACATAGAACATGAAATTAGACCTCTTGCGCCAATGATATATTACCATGTTTGGGATAATTTTCCGGCGCCTACTTTTAATAAGAAATTTTATGAATCAAATGATTTTATTGCGGCCATATCTAAAGTTACTAAACAAATTATTGATATTGTCGCACCTAGCGTAGAAAAAGATTATATTCCTCATGTTATTGACGAAACTGTTTTTAAAAAATATTCTAAGGAAGAAATAGAAGCGTTTAAGAATACTGGTTTGTTTAAAAAAGAAAGTTTTATAAAAGAAAACAATGAAGAAAAATTTATATTCTTTTGGAATAATAGAAATGCTCGAAGAAAACAAAGCGGCAGCGTGATATACTGGTTTAAAGAACTTTTAGATAGGGTTGGTCATGATAAAGCTTCTTTGATTATGCACACTGATGTAAAAGATGTCCATGGACAAGATTTAGATGCGATAGTTAAGGAACTAGGCCTGATTAACGGCGAAGTAATGTTCTCTACAAATAAATATCCACCAAAGATATTAGCACAAATATATAACTTGGCTAGTTGTACAATCAACGTTGCTGATGCGGAAGGTTTTGGCTTGGCCACATTCGAGTCTTTAGCGTGTGAAACTCCAATAATTGTAACAATGACTGGCGGCCTTCAAGAGCAAGTGACAGATGGCGAGGAGTGGTTTGGCATTGGAATTGAACCATGTTCAAAAGCAATTATTGGGTCTCAAGAGATTCCATGGATTTATGAAGATCGCATTAACGGCGAAAAAGTAGTTGATGCAATGGAAAAAATTTATAATATGTCAAAAGAAGAAAGAGAAAAACTGGGACAAAAAGGCCGTCATCATGTTATAACCAACTATAATCGTCAGAAGATCATGAAAAAATGGGACGACCTTCTTACGCGCATTCATGATGAACACGGTTCATGGGAAAATAGAAAAAATTATCAATCATGGGAGTTTAAAGAAATAGTATGAAAAAAATCTTGGTGAGAGGGCCAGCTTTAACAAGAAGTGGTTATGGAGAACACACTCGTTTTATTTTAAGATCTTTAAGGCAACGCGAAGATCTATTTGATATATATCTGATTCCTGTTAGTTGGGGGAACACTGGATGGATATATGAAGATACAGAAGAAAGACGTTGGTTAGACAAGATTATAGCAAAAACCGCGGTTTATCAACAAAGCCAACCAAGCTATGATATATCTATGCAAGTTACAATACCAAACGAATGGGAAAAAATAGCACCAATTAATATCGGAGTTACTGCCGGCGTCGAAACAACACGCGTGGCGCCACTTTGGATCGAAAAAGGAAATCTTGTTGATAAGATTATTACAATATCTCAATTTTCAAAAAGTTCATATAAAGAAACAGTTTATACAGTAACGAATAATCAAAATCAAGTGGTAAAAGAAAATTTTCGTTGTACGACGCCAATCGAAGTAGTACACTATCCAGTTAGAAAAACTGATATAAAAGAAATTGACATAAATTTTAGTACAGATTTTAATTTTTTAGTAACCGCACAATGGGCCCCAAGAAAAAATTTAGAAAACACGATAATTTGGTTTATTGAAGAGTTCATAGATCAGGAAGTTGGATTAATATTAAAAACAAATGTTGTAAACAACTCCTTAATAGATCGTTTAGAAACAGAAAAGAGAATTAAGAATATAATAAACAATTATCCACAAAAAAAGTGTAAAATATATTTACTTCATGGCGATTTCACAGCAGAAGAAATGAATTCTTTATATTGTCATGAAAAGGTAAAAGCTTTAATTTCTTTAGCGCACGGCGAAGGTTTTGGTCTTCCAATCTTTGAAGCGGCATATAATGGATTGCCTATCATAGCACCGGATTGGAGTGGTCATTTGGATTATTTATATATACCCACAAAGGATAAAAAAGGCAAAATCAAAAATAAGTCTCATTTTGCGAAAGTTGATTATGATTTATCCCCAGTTCAGAAAGAGGTTATTTGGGAAAATGTAATAGTAAAAGATTCAATGTGGTGCTACCCTAAACAAGGTTCTTATAAAATGAAACTAAGGGAAGTTTTTAAAGATCATGGTAGATTTAAATCACAAGCACAAAAACTTAAAAAATTTATATGTACTAATTTTACACCAGAAGAAAAATATCAAGAAGTAGTGGAAATTGTGAAATCTTTCATCTCAGAAAGCACAGAGGAACAAGAAGTTGAAGCCATGTTTGCAGAATTAATGGCAGGCAATTAATGATAATTTTTGTGGCAGACATGTTTGCTAGCCAATACGAAGGCGGCGCCGAACTGACCACAGAGGCGATTATATCAGATAGTTTATTTCCCTGTAATAGAATAAATTCACAAAATCCAAATTTACAACAATTAATGGAAGAGCACAAAGAAGCCTTTTGGATATTTGGGAATTTCGCTTCAGTCCCTTTGAGTTGTATATTATACGCTGCTAAAAATTTAAATTATAGCGTTTTAGAATATGATTATAAGTATTGTCAATTTCGATCACCAGGAAAACATAAAGAATTGAGTGGAGAATGCAATTGTCATAAAAATATGCATGGCAAAACCATTTCTTTATTTTTAAACAGCGCAAAAATAGTGTGGTGGATGTCACATGCGCAAAAAAATAAATATCATAAATTATTTCCTTTTTTGGCCACAAACAATAATAAAGTGTTAAGTTCAGTTTTTTTAAATGAAAAGCTAGATTATATTCAAAAGCTAGACACATCTAAGAAAAATGATAAATATCTGATATTAAATTCACCATCATGGATTAAAGGTGCCGAAGATGCGGTAAAATATGCAGATGAAAATAAACTGAATTATGAATTAGTGTGGGGATTAAGCCACAAAGAATTGCTTAAAAAATTATCGAAATCAAAAGGAATAATATCTTTTCCAAGGGCCGGCGATACTTGTCCGAGAATGACTATCGAGGCCAGACTTTTAGATTGTAAACTTATTTTAAACACCAACGTACAACATAAAGATGAAGAATGGTTTTCTACTAAAGAATTAGCTTTAGATTATTTGGAACAAAGAACAAATATTTTTTGGAATGAAATTGAAAAAGTTGCAAAAGATCATTTAAACCTACCAGATAATATCGCTAGCGATAATTTAACTACATTTAAGATTGTTGTACCTTTTTATAATTGTGAAAAGTGGATTGGTACATGTATAAAAAGCGTTAAAAGACAAAAATATAAAAATTTTACTTGTGTACTTGTTGATGATATGTCAACAGACAACACAGCAACTGTTGTTAAGGACAACATTGTCAACGATAGTCGATTTAAGCTAATAACAAACAAGACGAAGAAATATGCATTAGCTAATATTGTAGAAGTGATTAAAAAAACAGAATGCAATGATGAAGATGTAATTATTTTGCTCGATGGAGATGATTGGTTTGCCTCTTCTAATACTTTAGGCAAGCTTTGTGACGCGTATAAAGACAACACATTAATGACTTACGGTAGCTATGTATACAACCCAAGTGGCCAAAAAGGCGTAGAACCATCTGAGTACCCAGAAGAAGTTGTTAAAAACAATGCATTTAGACAAGATCAGTGGAGAGCTTCTCATTTAAGAACTTTTAAGTATAAGTTGTGGAAACATTTGCAAAAAAGCGACCTCAAAGAAGACGGCGAATATTATGAGATGACATACGACCAAGCAATCATGCTGCCGCTTCTAGAGATGGCCTCTGAGCGCTCTAAATACATTCCAGAGGTCCTACACGTCTATAACAAAGAAAACCCCTTAAATGTGGATAAAATCAAAGAAAAACAACAATTTGAATTAGCACAAAAGATTAGAAGCAAAAAGCCCTATACAAGAATATGAACATACATTTAGAAAATGTTAACTTGCAAAGCACATCTGGCCCAAATCACTTTGCTTCAAAGTTGGTTAAACATATGGATGCCTCATTCGACCTAAATAAGGAACCAGATGCAAGATTGTGCTTTATAGAAACACATAACACAAAAATAGAGAATATACCACTTATTCAAAGATTAGATGGCATTTATTTTAATTTAGAGCAGCCTTACAGACTGCAGAATGCAAATATTGAAAAAACCTATAAAGAAGCGGACGGTGTTATATTTCAGTCAAACTTTAACAAAGAATTGACAACTAAATATTTTGGAGAACATAAAAATGGTGTCGTAATCCACAATGGGGCAGATGTAGACTATATTAATAGCGCGCCAACAATAAAGAATCCTGTAATAGAAAAATATGAAAATGTTTGGTGTTGCGCTTCATCTTGGAGGCCTCACAAAAGGTTGACTGAAAACATAAGATATTTTTTAGAACATTCTTCCGAGAACGATTGTTTAATAATTGCTGGAGAAAATGGCGGCAATATGCCAAATATTGATCGAGTTTATTATGTTGGAAAAATAAGTGTCTTGCAGCTTATTGCTTTATATAAGAGAAGTAAATATTTTTTACACTTAGCATGGCTAGACCATTGTCCTAATGTAGTTGTCGATGCACGTGCTAGCGGGTGTCAAATTGTTTGTTCCTCCGCCGGCGGAACAAAAGAAATAGCAGGCCCAAACGCAACAATAATTGAAGAAGATAAATGGGACTTTGAACCTGTAAAACTATATGAACCTCCAATAATGGATTTTAGCAAAAAGATTAAAAATGATTGGGAAGTAGATTATAATATGAATATTGTTGCAAATAAATACAAAACTTTCTTAGAAGGTTGCATTAAATGAAAATTTTTACTTTAAAAGCTAATGAAAATTGGTTTTGTGATAGATATCGTTCCGAATGGGCCCAGCATGCTGGTGAGAATATCCACACAGAAAATCCAAACGAAGCTGACATACTGTGGCTTTTACCTTCATGGCAATGGAAAGTTATTCCACCTTATTTTTTAAAAAATAAAAGAACTGTAGCCACTGTACATCATATTGTACCAGAAAAATTTAATTATTTAGAGTTTAAACAAAGGGATCATTATATTGATTATTATCATGTACCATGTGAACAAACAAAAAGAAACATTTCGCCATATACGAAAAAACCAATTAAAATTATTGAATATTGGTTAAATACAGATTTGTGGACGCCTCTAGATAAAAAACAATCTAGATTAAACTTGGACATCCCACAAGATGAATTTGTTATCGGGTCATTCCAAAGAGATACAGAAGGAAGCGACTTAATATCTCCAAAGCTTGAAAAAGGTCCAGATTTATTTGTTGAATATGTTAAAAAAATGGATAAGAAAAATTTACGTATTTTGTTGGGTGGTTGGCGCCGCCAGTATATTATAAAAAGGCTAGAAGAAGAAAAAATAAATTTAACGTATGTGGAAATGGCGCCATATGAAAAATTAAAAAAAATGTATGCTGCTTGTGATCTATATATTGTTTCTTCTAGATACGAAGGAGGCCCACAGGCTGTTTTAGAAGCTCCTGCTATGAAAATACCAATTATTTCATCCAATGTTGGAATGGCGAGTGCAGTACTTAATGACAACTGCATAATTGACGTCCATAATGATATGTATTGTCCTACTGAGGAAGATGTGGAAGAGTGTTATAAGAATGCCTTGAAATATGATATCAAAAAGCATGTACAAAAATATATAGATTTTTTTAAGGAAATAGAATGAAAATTGGTGTTATTGGTGTTGGTATAGTTGGAAAAGCAATATTATCAGGGTTTAAGGAACTAGGCCATGATATAAAATTTCATGACATAGCGATGAACACAAAGTTAGAAGATGTGCTTGATACTAAGTTATGTTTTATTTGTGTACCGACACCTTCTAAAGATTCAGGAGAGTGTGATTCTTCAATAGTGGAATCTGTTATTGCAGATCTTAAAAGAAAGAATTACAACGGCTTAATGTGTATTAAATCTACAGTTTCTCCTGGTGTGACAAAATTATTTCAAAAGGAATATGGAAAAAACATATGTTTTATTCCGGAGTTTTTAAAAGAAAGAAGCGCCTATGAAGATTTTGTATACAACCATGATTTGTGCGTCATTGGGACAACTAGCGATGAATACTATAAATTAGCAAAACAAGCTCATGGCCATTATCCTAAAAAGTTTGTACAGTTAACAGAAACAGAAGCAGAATTTTGTAAATATTTTAACAATATATATAATGCTTCTTTAATAACTTTTGCAAATAGCATGTATGAAGTATGTAAATCCATGGATGTTAATTACAACAACATTAAAAATGCTATTGTTAATCGAAGTCATATACATGATTACTATCTTAATTGCAGTGAAGCTTTAAGAGGTTTTGGTGGAATGTGTTTACCAAAAGACACGAAAGCAATGGACTACGTTGCAAAAAAAAGAGGATTAGATGTAGAATTTTTTAAAAATATTATCGAAGAAAATAATAAATATGAAATTACGGTGTTTGAAGGAATGCGGAAAGAATGAAACGCGCATTAGTTACAGGAGCCGCCGGATTTTTAGGTAGCTTTTTAAGTAAAGAGCTTTTATCGCAAGGCTTTAAAGTTATTGGAATGGATAACTTCTTTAGAGGAAGGCGGGAAAATTTACCAAAGCATGATAATTTTTCTTTTTATGAAATTGATTTAGTAAACAATATTCAGCATTTAAAGAAAATAGTAGAAAAAGAAAAACCTGATACAATATTTCATTATGCAGCGATCAATGGGACTAAATATTTTTATGACATTCCATATAAAGTTTTAAACGACAACATTAAAATGACGCAGAATATTTTAAAGTCTATTAAAAATATTGGAGTCCAAAAAATTATTTATGCATCAAGTTCGGAAGTATATGGTCATGATCCTCACATTCCAACTAATGAAGATGATTTTATAATACTAAATGCAAACACAGATAGAGACAGTTACGCATCTTCGAAAGCTTTAGGTGAGTTCTATATTAAAATGTTTGCAAAAAAACACAACATTGATTTTCTTATAATTCGTCCCTTTAATACTTATGGTCCTCGAATGGACAATACAGAGTATGGACAAGTAGTACCAGAATTTATTAGAAAAATTAAAAACGATAAGCAATTTTTAATCATTGGTTCTGGCGAACAGACTAGAAGTTTTTGTTATGTTGATGATCATACAAAGTTAGTAATATCTTTAGCCAAGCACACAAAAGATGATATCATTAATATTGGATCCAACGAGGAAATAACAATAACTCAGCTAGGTCAGATGCTTCATGACATTATGGGAAGAAATTTTAATCCTATTTTTATTGCTGCTAGAGATCATGACACAAAAAGAAGGCAACCATGTATTAAAAAATTAATGAAACACAATTCGGATTATAAATTTATAAAAACATTTGATGGCTTAAAAAAAACAGTAAAATGGTATAATGGAGAAAAGAATGAGACAAGTTGATATTAGAGAAAAACTTAAAGAGATTGGCATGCCCGTTGAGAGTCTTAGTTTAGGCGACTTTGATCAGATTGGCGAGCATACTGCAAAAAAAACTAGAGCTTTGAATACTGAACTTTATAAGTCTGTTGGATGTTTTTTTCGCCCCAATTATGAAAGAGGGTTGCTTATCTATAGCTTAATTAAAAAATACAATCTTAAATCATTTTTAGAAATTGGGTTTGGAAGAGGATATGGCACCTTTTGTGCGGCCAAAGCTTTGCACGAAAATGGCGGAGGAAGGATTGTTACAATCGATCCTTTGTTTGATGAAGAAAGAACCAAACAACACGTGAAGATGCTAATAAGCATTTTTCCAAAAGAATGGTTTTCTTTAAACAATTTTCATCTTAGACCCGGCTTTTCACAGGATATTTTACCGTCATTGGATGAAAATTTTGATTTTATTTATATTGATGGCGATCACACATATGATGCTACAAAATTTGATTGGCTAAACACAAAAGATAAATTTAATAAGTTTCTTCTTTTTGATGATTATCACCTTCCAACAAAGAAACAGCAAGGCATTGAATGTGCAAGAGCGATTGATGAAATTGATGATTTTGATAAAGAGCTTATTATTATGGATAGAAGAATATTTTTTGATGACCGCCGCATCCCCGATGAAGAAATTGATTATGGGCAAGTTTTAATTGAAAAAAAATGAAAATATATTTAAACAGATCTCCTATTAAAGGCCCATGGGGCGGTGGCAATAAAACAGTTATGACATTGGCTGATCGTTTGCAGTCCGAAGGACATGAGATAGTATATAAGCTTGACAAACCAGAGATTGATATTTTATTCTGTTTCGATCCTAGACCAAACCATTTTGGTGAATGGTATCAGCATGTTTTAAATTATAAGAATGACCACCCGCAAGCAAAAATAATTCAAAGAGTTGGAGATCTTGGGACTCATGGAAAACCGGAATTAACTAATCTCGTTGAACAAACAATAAATTTTTCTGATTTTTTGATTTTTCCTAGCGAATGGGCAAAAGAAAAATCTGGCTTTGTTGGGGAAAATTATAAAGTTATCCACAATGCTCCTTTAAATATATTTCATTCTTTTAAAAATATACCTAAACAAAATGAAAAAATTGAATTAGTTACACACCATTGGTCGACAAACCCAAAAAAAGGTTTTGATATATATAAGTTTTTAGATGAGAACCTTGCGCATGATAAATTTAATTTTACTTATATAGGTAGAATTCCTAGTGGATTTGAATTTAAAAACACAACACATATTGATGCAACTGGAGATGATGAATTCCTAGCAAAGAAGCTCTCAAATAGCGATATTTACGTTACAGCGTCTGAAGAAGAGGCAGGAGCCAATCATGTTTTAGAAGGCTTAGCTGCCGGCCTACCAATGGTATATCATAAAAATGGCGGAAGTATCAATAATTATTGCTCTAATTACGGTATAGAGTATGATTCTGTAGAGAATGTGTTAGAAAAACTTGAATTAGTTGTGACTAATCTTAATAAGTTTAAGTCTAAAACGCTTAAATATAGCAATATAATTGAAAATGTAATTGATCGATATATAGAAATAATTTATTTAACGGCACTTAAGGAGGTGACAAATGAACGAAGAGCTTAATCGTATTGTTTTGGGTTTTGGAAATGCACCTCCAAAAATAATTTTTGATCTTGGTGCTAATGTGGGAAAGTATTCAATTGATTTTGCGAGTGCATTTCCGGAAAGTCAAATTTATGCATTTGAACCTGTAGAACAAACATTTAAGCAACTACAAGAAAATATAGCTAGTGAAAATCTTGAAAATAGAATACATGCTAAAAATTTTGGCCTTGCCGCAAAAGATGAAATTGCCAACATTGGAAAGCCTCATTATAGGCCAGATAAACTTACCAATTCTGGACTTTTTAGTCGTTATCATTCGCTTGAAAAGGATTTTGATGTACATTCGTGCACTTTTAAAAACTTAAATATTTTTTGTAAAGAATATAATTTTTTTCCTGATTTTATTAAACTTGATATCGAAGGCAGCGAGCTTGAAGTATTACAGTCCATAGAAGGAGATATTTTACAAAAAGTTAGAGGAATTCTTATAGAAGTATCTGATGATCCAAGATTTCCAAACCATGAACTTGTTAATAATCTTTTAATTTCTAATAATTTTGATGCAAGATATCCGGGTTTAAATTTTATTCCCCCTCCTTCTTCTCGGCTTCCAAATCGTCTTAAAGCATACAATAGACTCTGGATGAGAAAAATTAAACATTATGCAGTATAAAGTAAATATCAGCATTGACGACGTATCACCTCATCCTAAATCTTCGGTATCTGTATTTAAAAGATGTATTGAGTTAATTCGTGAGTTTCCTAAAATAAAATTTACTATTTTTATTCCAGTTGCGTATTGGAGAACAGTACCAGATCCCGGCTATACAGCCACAGCAAAACCTTTAAATATATTAGAATATCCTGAGTTTTGTAGCGTGTTAAAAAAGATACCAAAAGAAAATTTTGAAATTGGTTATCATGGCTATTATCATGGCATACCTAGCAAAAGCAACAATGATGAATTTCAATATTTGTCAAAAAAGCAGGCTATTGAAAAATTTAATTTAATGTTTAGTACCGTAGAAAAGGCCGGCCTCAAAGATATATTTAAGCCGATATTTAGACCACCGGCATGGAGAATGTCTCCTGAAGCGATTGAAGCCGCTAAAGAGGTAGGTATCGAGATTTTAACTTTATCATCGAAAGACTATGCTAAAGAAACATATAAGGGCGCCGAGGAAACATGCGATGTGATTTATTATAATTGTAATCCACCATTTGATCCTCTAAAATTATATGAAAAAACAGAAATTGTGTATCATGCTTGCGAATGGGATAAAAACTATTTAGACAAAGAAAAAACAAAAGAACTTAGTGAATTTTTAAAAAACGACAACATTGAGTTTTGTTTTATGAAAGAGTTGATATAGTTTTGGGAAGAAGCAATCCATATATATATTCTTTTTATAGAAAATACATCAAGCCAGAAGGGCAAACAGCTCTTCTAGGCTTTACTAATAATCAATGGTTTAATGGTGACTTATACGATTTGCAGTTAAACAATTGGAACATAAACAATGATTGGGAATTAAATAAAAAATACGATACTATCATTTCATTAAGATGCCCTTATTTTGCAAAAGAACCAGAAGATTTTATAAAACGTTGTTGTGATAATCTTAATAAAAACGGGAAATTATATGTAGATTGGGGTTTAGGAGATCATTGGAGGTTTGAGAATTATAAAATAGGCTGGGTTAAAGACGAAGAACAAGAATATGCTTATGAAGATGACAATTATCTTTGGTCTGCTGTTTGGGATGACGAATTTTTAACTGATCTAAATTTTAAATTATTTGAAGAAAGAGTTGAAAAGTTTGGGTATACCGATATAAGAAAGGCAATCTTTGATGAAGTACCTTCAATTTTAGAAGTTGATTTAATTAAAAAATATTTTGATGTAAGTTATAATATTATAGCACTTTGGGAAGACCACCCTCAATTATATGTATTAATTAAAGGAGTTAAGAGGTAAAAAATGGAAAAAACAGTATTAATAACTGGCGGTGCAGGATTTATAGGGCATCATTTAATAGAAGAATTACTTAAAAAAACAGATTATAATCTTGTGTCGTTAGACAGATTAGACACATCTGGCAACTTAAATCGTTTAGCTGAAGTTATACAACAAAGAGAAGAATGGAAAAAAAGAGTTAAGATTGTTTGGCATGATCTTAAAGCCCCATTAAACGAGATGGTGCGAAAGAAAATAGGCACTGTAAATCATGTATTGCATTTAGCAGCGGGATCTCATGTTGATCGTAGTATTGAATATCCAATGGAATTTGTTATGGATAATGTTGTTGGCACTGTCAATTTATTAGATTACGCCAGAGAACACTTGAAAAACACATTGGAACTATTTTTATATTTCAGCACTGATGAAGTTTTTGGGCCTGCACCAGAAGGTGTTTTTTATAAAGAAGATGATAGATATCGCTCTGGAAACCCATATGCTGCAGCTAAAGCTGGAGCAGAAGAATTATGTATCGCATATGAAAATACTTATAATATGCCGATTGTAGTAACACATACAATGAATGTCTTTGGCTTAAGACAACATCCTGAAAAATTTATCCCAATGATCATTAAAAGAGTTCGAGATGGCGAAAAGATTTTTGTTCATGCCAATTCAGATTGTACAAAGGCCGGCTCGCGACATTATATTCATGCAACTGATGTATCATCTGCGGTTTTGTTTTTACTAGAAAACGGAACTACCGGTGAAAAATATAATGTAGCAGGTTTACAGGAAACCGACAATGAAGAACTTGTTAATTTAATCGCGGATATAATGGGCAAAAAGGCAAATTATGAATTAATAGATTTTCATTCTTCAAGGCCTGGCCATGATCTAAGATATGCATTATCTTCAGAGAAGATGAAAAACATTGGATGGACTCCGGAAAAACCATTGCGCGAAAGATTGAAAGAAGTAGTTGCGTGGTCTTTAGAGAATGATAGGTGGTTAGGAGATTAGAGGGTGGATTTAGCAACAAAAGAATATATCAATAGAGTGAAAAAAGACATAATTGAACAAAAAACACTTACTGGGAAAATACTAGAAATAGGCTCTTTGGATGTTAATGGAGAAATTAAAAGTTTATTTCCAGATGCTGAAGAGTATGTTGGTGTTGATATTGAGGATGGGCCAGGGGTTAACATTGCTAAGCATTTATTAGATATTGATTTTGAAAATAAACAATTTGACCTGGTTCTTTCTTTAAATTGTTTAGAACATGACATAAGATGGAGAGATTCTTTTTGTGCCGGATTAGATTTATTAAATAATTATGGTTGTATGATAGTTTTTGTACCAACTGAGACGTCTGCAGCAACATTTTGGCGGTTTCCAAAGATATTAGGAGATCGCGAGAAGGAAGAAGTAGATAAATATAAAGAAATTTTGCAAAAAGGCAATATTAGCCCTATAAATATATATCATAAAAATCGTTGGCCTGATAACAATGTGAAACGTCGTGTTAACAACTATTTTTCTGAAAGCGAACATATACCAACTTCTGATAATTTTAATAATATGAAAACATTTTTAAAGAGAAAGGACAAAAAAAAATGGGCCAATTGCAAGGGCGTCCCTCTCCCTTGCCCAGCCTATAGGGGAGCACATTTAACTTCATCTTCCAAACTTGTACTATCGCACAATGTACATTATACTAAAGAGAATGAATATTACCAAAACGTGGCACTTGGAGAACTATTAGAATGTTTATATACAAAAAGAGATTATGATAAATTTACAATAAAAGATTGTATTTGTTCCTTTTCTTATGGTTTGCAATTAGGAGTTGTGATACAAAAAAATGAATAGATATGAATTAATCAATTTTTTAATTAAAAAACATAAATATAAAAGCTATCTTGAAATAGGTGTACACAATCCTACAAGATGTTTTGATCACATTGAAATTGATAATAAAACTGGCATAGATCCGGACACGCGAGCAGGAGCCACATACATAAAAACTTCTGATGATTTTTTTGCACAAGAGGGTAAAAATGAAAAATATGATATAATTTTTATAGACGGCGATCATTATCACGATCAGGTTATAAAAGATATTAGTAATTCTCTTAAGCGTTTGAACGAGAAGGGCACAATTGTATTACATGATATGTTATATGAAGATAAAGTTAGTCCTATGAACTCTCGTGGTACAACATGTTGGAAAGCATTTGCGGCGTTAAGAACAAGAAGAAAAGATCTTTTATTGGTTACTGTTGAAATTGACATGGGCGTCGGCATTATTCAAAGATTGAACGATTTTAAATTAAAGTACGATCATCTCCCAGAGCGTTTTAAGATATATGATAAAGACAAATTAGTATTGAACCCTGGCATAGAGCTTGATTCAATTGATAAGAAAATAAAAAACGACGAAGAGAGAACAAGAGTGTATTGCCAACGGGCCCTAAAACCTGGAGTATATCCATGGGCCGACCATGAGAGAGTTCATCCACGATGGTTGCTTAATTATTTTGAAGACAACTATAAACATTTAATGAATTCTTATCCTATAGAGGAATTTTTATCTTTAAAGAACATCATTTTTTAGTTGAAATTGAGGAGACTAGGGTTGCAAATTGATTTTATCATACCATCATATCACTCTAAAGATTTAACATCTTTGTGCATACGCTCTTTTGAAAAATATAAGGGCGACTTTAATTTTAGATACATAGTTGTAGAAAATTCAGACGATTCTTCTTATAAAGAAGATGTATTATCTTTAGCTGATAACATAAAATGGATTCAAAATCCAACAAATTATGTTAATTCAGAAGCAAATGCAGTTGCAATTGAAAAAGGCTTGCCTCATGTACAAAGTAAATATGTTTTTATATGTCATAATGATGTAGTAGCTTGTCATAATAATTGGTTGAACTTTTTAGTTGAAAAACTAGAAAATGAAAATTATTCTGCTGCAGGATATGTTTTAGACAATGCAAGAATAAACGCTCTTCATATATCTGGAATTTTGGTTCCAACTATAATTGCAAAATCTGTATCAATGTTTCCTGTTTACAAAGATGGAAAACAAATATTAGATGTAGGGGATATAATAACTCAATATTGTCGCGAAAATGAATTAAAATATTTTTGTTGTCGCAACACCCATAATAATGAATTGCATATAGAGAATTGTGGAGAATTGTTTAGAACATTAAACGGCGTCGATAGAGCTTTAGACTCTGATGATAATGTTGTTTTTTTACACCTAGGAAGAGGAACGCCCAAAACATTAGGAACTTATTGGAAAGTCAATAGATTAACTATAGGCGGCTGGATTAATTTTGTAGAGTCGATTATTTTATCTTAACAAAAAGAATTAAATTGTTTATAATATAAGAATGCTCAAGGCCATTCTCATACCAGTACGCAGCGATTCTTCTAGATTGCCTAAAAAAGCGTTAATGAAAATTAATGGTTTAGCCACCATAGAACATTTAATACAAAGAGTAAAGAAATCTAAAAAAGCCGATAAAATAATAATTTGTACAACAACATTAAAATCAGATGATGAGATATATGCCCTGGCAAAGAAGAATGGAGTTAATTGTTTTAGAGGCAGTGCTGAAGACAAACTAAACAGATGTTTAGATGCTGCGATGCACTATGATATAGAATACTTTGTCAACGTAGATGGCGATGATCTCTTTTGCGAACCAGAATTAATTGATTTAGCCTTTAAACAGTATGAACTAGAAAATCATGATTTTGTAAAATCAGATGAAAAAAAAATAGTTTGCGGAGCTTTTACTTTTGGTATGAAAACTAATAAATTAAAAGAGATTTGTAAAAACAAGAACACTAATGATACTGAGATTATTTGGCTATCATTTTTAGAAGACGAAACTATAAAATCTTCATTATTGCAAGATGTTCCCGACATATATTATCGACCAGAAATAAGAGCGACTTTAGATTATAAAGAGGATTTATTTTTTTTTGAGGCGGTCATTAATCATTTTTGGGAACAAGGCAAGCAAGATTATACTTTAAAAGATATTATTTCATTTATTGATTTGCGCCCTGAAATTGCACTAATCAATGGGCATAGAAATATAGATTGGCTTAACAATCAAAAAAAACTTAACAAAACTTATAGGAATAAAAATGTCTAAATCAAACGAGAGAACCACATACCATTCCGGAGAATGGATACCAGAATCAAAAGCTTCAATTCATATATATGATTCTCAATTTATGTTTGGTGATGGTGTTTTTGAAATGATAAGAACTTTTAATCATAAGTTTTTTCTTTTAGAAAGACATATTGATCGACTTTTTAGGAGTATGAAATATCTGCAAATACCAATTACTAAAACAAAACAAGAGGTTATGGATTTATGTGCAGAAGCTTTCAATCGAAATTCTGAACATTTCCCATCAAATGGCAACTACCCTGAAGAATGCCGACTTATGATTAATGTATCTAGAGGTCCGCTATCGATATATCGTGAAATATTTGAGTTACAAAAGGGAGACAAATGGAACGAACCTACATGGATTATTAATGTTTGGCCATTGAGTAAAACTGCTAAAGCTTTAGGACATTTTTATGATACTGGCGCCAATGCAGTTATCCCATCCCAAAGGCAAATTCCTTCTCGTTTGCTAGAAAATAAAGTTAAAAATAGAAGCAGAATGCATTATCAGATGGCCAACTTGCAGGTCAAGCCATATGGCAAAGACGCAATGCCCCTTTTATTAGACGAAGATGGGTTTGTTACAGAAAGCACGGGCGCCAATTTTCTTATGGTTAAAAACAAAAAAATAATAGCTCCAGAATTAAGAAATATGCTGCGCGGTTCAAGTATGGTATATATATTAAATGTCTTAGCGCCAGAACTTGACATTGAAGTTGAACATAAAAATTTTGAGCCTTATGATATCATGGATTGTGACGAGGCTATGTTTACTGGAACTTATGTTAATCTACTTCCTTGCAATCGTTTAAACGGAGAATATTTTAATGATATAATAAAACAAGATCCTTTTGGCCCTATAACTAAAAAAATATGTGACAAATGGTCAGAAAAAGTAGATATTAGTTTTATTGATCAAATTAAGTATTGGTCTAAAAATTATAGCGGCAAAAGAGATTTTAATTAGCAATTATATGAAAAAAAATAATTTTGTTAGAATATTAGGCCCCTGTTCAATGCAGAATAGGGAAGTATATACTAAAATATCAGATCATTTAGTATTTTTACTGGGCGTTGAAGATTGGTATTATAAAGCTTCATTTGATAAAGCTAATAGAACTTCACTATATGGAGGAAGAGGACCAGGTTTAGAAGAAGGAATTAAAATATTTAAAGAGATTAAAGACAGACACCCAGGTATTAAATTGATTACTGATATTCACGAGCCATGGCAAGCTGAAAAACTTGCTGATGTAATTGATGTAATACAGATTCCTGCATTTTTATGTCGCCAAACAGATTTGGTGATTGAAGCAGCCAGGCATTTTAACAAAGTCAACGTAAAAAAAGGGCAATGGTTAGGCCCTAATAATCTTTTGCTTTCTGTAGACAAGATAAAAAATACAAATCAAAATGCTGAAGCGTGGATTACTGATAGAGGATCAAGCTTTGGATATGATAAACTAATTAATGATTTTACAATTGTTGATGAACTTAAAGAAGTATATGATAAGGTTATTTTAGATTGTACACATTCTACTCAAAGAGACCGAAAAGTTTACGGTCGACAAGGAGATCCTTTATTAGCTGCAAGGCACATGGTAGCTGCGCCAATTTATAATTATGATGGGGTTTTTGTTGAAACTCATTATGATCCTAAAACTTCACCTTCAGATGGTGATTGTATGATAAACCTAAAAGAGATAAGCAACTTGTTGCACAAACAAGAGGAAATAATGAAATTGCTAGGGACGCTAAATGGCTAAAAAGAAAAAATTATTAATTACTGGCAGCGAAGGTTTAATTGGAAAAAAGTTATGTAAACATTTTTTAAACAAATATGAAATTATAAAATTAGATAAAAAGCTAGGAAATGATCTGACAGATGAAAAATATGTTAAAGACTGGTTTAAAAAGAACTCTGGTTTATATGCGATGATTGTTTGTCATGCATATAATCCTTTACCTTTAAAAGATTCTATAAAAATCGAACCGATTGATGTTTCATTAAAAGAAATTAGAGATTATATGGAAGTTAATGTAGTTAGTGCTTTTAATATGTGTAGGCATTTTATATCAAATAATGAAACTGGTGTTGTAGTCAATATATCTTCGTTATATGGCCGCTTATCTCCAAAACATCACGTTTACAGCGATTATACCAAACCAATTGGTTATTCTATGTCTAAAAGTGCTTTAATGCTTATGTCTAAGTATCTTGCAACTTATTATGCGCCTAAATTTAGAATTAATACTGTAATTTTAGGAGGTGTTCATGATGACAATTTCCACCCAGATTTTTATGTTAATTATACTAAAAATGTACCCATGGGAAGAATGATGAATATAGAAGAAGTGACATCTGTATTCGATTTTCTATTGGATGAAAAATCTAGTTATATCACTGGTACTGAAATTGTTGTCGATGGTGGTTGGACATCATGGTAACTTAAAAGGCTAGAAAGATGAATTCAAATTATGATGTAGTAATGTATTTTTATTGGGCGCCCTGTCAAGTAGTCCATAAATATTTATCTTTTCATAAGAAATTACAAAAATTTTGTAATGTATTAACAATTATAGGCGAAGGCGAATTCGGCATAACAAAAGAGCAGTTCAATTATTTTGATGATAAATATAAAACAAATGTTATCTTAAAACCAATGGCCGAGGCCCTGAAAGTTTTAGAAGATGTCGATTATAAAATTGGTATTTTTAGCTCAAATGGCAGAAAAGGCTATATCAATCCAGATTTAACCACACCACCACCTCTTGGCACTAAACATCCTAATCTTGGAAAAGATATCGCAATCGCAAAAGAAAAAGGCGCCTTAACAATACAAATTAGCGAAATGATAAATGATTTTTATTATGCCGGCGCAGATATTGCTAGTTTAGTTAGCCCCACAATGCACCAAATGCACATAAATCCTGGTTGGATTGGCACATATCATCGTTATCAATGGCGCCCATATGATGCAAACCCAGAACCAAAATATATTTATTCCAATTGTTTATTGTGGGACAATGTTGAGGATTGTATTCCTTATATGTCGAGAGATGCATTTTGCAATAAATATAAATTAGATAAAGATAAAGAAATTCTTTTGTATTTACCATCTGCATGCAATACCGTTACTAAAGGCTCAGCAAAAGAAGCATATATTAAAGGATGTCAGCTAGATAACGTTATTGTGAAACTTCATCCTAAAGAATATTTTAGGACGGCTGCCGAAAGATATGATAATAAATGGTCATATGAAATATGTGGTATAAAAGCTGTTCGCGTATTAGACCCATTAGACACTCATTGGTGTCATAAGTATGCGGATTTGGCTATGAGCAATCAAACTTCTACTTCAATTGAAATGCCTTTATATAATACTCCATTTTTATACATACAGCCTCCATCCTTTCCGTGGCACAATCTTTTCTTAAAGCTTGCTCATGTTGTAAGTCTAGACAATCTAAGCGAATTCATAACAAACAAAAAGTATAAAAATAAAATTGAAAATTTAGATAAATTTTACGATATTGTATTGGCTGATTCTAAAAGAAAATCAGCCGATATTTTGTCAGAACAGATTAAAGGTTTATTAAATGATAATATACGTTGATATAGATGGCACTATTTGCACCAACACTGATGGACAATATCACGAGGCTAAACCGCTTCAAAGGCGAATAAACAAAATAAATAAGTTGTATAAAGATGGCAATACAATTATATATTGGACAGCAAGAGGAGCAGTAACTGGAATTGACTGGCTTGAATTTACCAAAAAACAATTAAACGAATGGGGAGTTGAATATCACGATGTAAGAATTGGCAAACCTCATTATGATTTATTTATTTGCGACAAGGCTAAAAATTCAGACATATTTTTCGAAGAAGTGTAATCGTTATGGGAAAGAATAAAAAGATAGCTGTTTTCATAGGAGACTTTTTTTGGAGTAGCATACCATATGATGGTCTTAATTTATATCATAGGTTAGTGGAAGAGTTTGATGTCGATTTAATTATGTTTAAACGCGACATTCGGTTGAATAAACTTTTTACAGGAGTTGAAAAATATCATTTTAACATAAATTTCTTTAAGAACATTAAAAACTTAAAAGAAATAAACGATTGGTCGGAGTTGGATAAAATATCTAATGATTACAAACTAATAATATGTTCATCTCATATTGCTCCTAAAACTCGCTACCCAATATCCGATTCGAACAAGACAGGGAAAAATGGCGCTATAGTCAGATGTCCAGTGGCTGTTTGGGACATTGGGGGAATTGATATGTTAACAAATGGAACTCACTTTGCTAATTATTTTTTTGTAAAAGGTGCAAAATGGAAAGAATGGCTAATTTCATTTGGAAATGAAGAAAAAAATGTATTTATCACTGGAAGCCCACATTACGATAACTTTTTTGATTCAAAATATAATGTCTTCGGGCCTACTTTAAACAGCGAGTCGTTTTACAAAAAGTATGATCTTAAAAAAGATAAAGAAAAAATATTATTAATGCCGACTAATCCTGCAAGCCATAAACAACAGTTTGAAGAAAGTGCACACTCTTTGCATGGCATGGTCGATTTATGTGCAGAAAAAAACATTGAATTGCTTATTAAGACTTATCCTCATGATTATGTTTTTTATGAAAATACAGGAGCTTATACTGGTGTGTATAAAAGAATATACTCATACTCAAATATCCCTCAATATGAATTCATAAGGAATAAACATCCAACAGTTAAGATTATAGAAAGCCAAGATCATTTTGCAGCAATTAAATATGTAGATAAAATATTCAATATGGCAGGAAGCAGCGTAGCATGGGAAACATGCTTTACTGATTCAGTTTCTTATGCAACAAACTATAAAAAACAAAAATACTATAAAAAGCTTTCTTATTTACCGGATTATGTTGAACTTCCAGATGAATATACCAATGTGCATGTTGAAAATGTTAATCAAATCGTTGAGGGAAGATATAATTCAAAAAAAGAGTTCTGTTCAGAATATTTTTTAAATGAAGTGTCCATACCCGGCATTGTTAATTCAATTAAGCAGATTTTAACAAGGGAATAACGAAATGAAAATATTATGTATAACCCCTATAAAGCATTTAGAAGGGGCGTATGAACATCTTGAAACTTTTGGCCAAGTTGATTATAAACCTGAGATAAAAAAAGAAGAAATGATTGAAACTAATTTAGACGAGTATGATATAATATTTTGTAACCCAAACAAACAGCCTTTTGTTTTAAACAAGGAAACGCTTGGGCGCTTTGAGGGAAAAATAATTACAGCTAGCACAGGCTTAAATCATATTGATATAGTCTATTGTCAAAAAGAGGGTATTGAAATTCTATCACAAAAAGAAGATTATGGCTTAATTAATTATTTGCCGTCAACATCTGAATTAGCTTTTGGACTGATGTTGTCTTTACTGAGAAAAATACCGCAAGGACAAAAACACACCTCAGAATACAATTGGGATTATACTAGTTTTATAGGAAGACAGGTTAAAGATTTAAACATAGGCATAGTAGGTTATGGGCGTTTAGGTAAAATGATGTATAAATTTTGTAAAGCTTTTGAAGCGAATGTGTTTGTTTGTGATCCTTATATTTCTAATGTTGACACGATTTCTTTAGAGGAAATGATATCAAAATGTGATGTGGTTTCTTTGCATGTGCACGTCACCGATGAAACTAAAAAAATAATAAACATGCACTCTCTTCGAAATATAAAAAAGCCTTTATATATGATTAACACATCTAGAGGTGAGGTTGTTGATGAAAATGATATAGTCTTAGCAATTAAAAGTGGTTTAGTCGCGGGGTATGGAACCGACGTGATCGTTGATGAATTTAACGACGTCGGCGAGTCTCCTATCATAAAAGCGATGAACGAGGGTTATAATATCATTGTGACCCCGCATATAGGTGGTATGACTTGGGAAGGACAAAAACGAGCTTACATGTGGTCAATTAACAAATTAAAAGGATTATTATGATAAAAGCATTTGTAATAATCCCCGCCAAAGGGGATTCAAAAAGATTAATTGGTAAAAATAAAAGAATAATAGCAGGCAAAACATTGCTTGAACATTCTATTGAATACGCATTAAAATCATCACTCACATTATGTATAATTGTATCTACTGAGGATGAAGAAATTCAAAAAATAGCTAAATCTTATGGTGTAAAAGTAGTTGGAAGAAATAAAGATTTTATGGGTGAAAGAGAAGTAGCCGACGTATATGTAAAAATATTTCAAGAGCATGGCAATAATAATTTTACTCATGTAGTAGGGGTACAACCAGATCATCCCGATAGAACAGTCCCTTTAGATGAAATGCTAGAGTATGCTGTAGAAAATAAATATGATGATCTATTTACAGTTGATAAGCGTGGAACACGAAATGGCTCAATTAGAATTACTAAAGCGGAACATGTAAGGTTAGGACATATGAGCAGGAGAGTAGGTTCAATGTTAGATAATTGTACTAATGTACACAGCAAAGAAGATCTAAAACAAGCAGAAATTAATATAATGAAACGAGCACGCTAGAATGAATAAAGTTATTCTTATCAATCCGGTCAACTATAATAGAGAAAGTTTGCGCCCTCCATTTGGACTAATGGTAATAGCTGGAATGTTTAAAAAAAACAATGTGGAAGTTGTATGGATTGATGCCGATGTTCTCAAGAGAGAGCAACACAAGGTGATGGAAAAAATCTTAGAAAATCGAGATGCTGATTTAATTGCAATGGGCGGAATGCACACAAGTTATAAGTCTATTAAAGAAACTTGCAAGGGAATTGGAAAGTTAGGAATTGACATCCCCATTATTGTTGGAGGAAGGATTGCATGGGCACTTAAACATTTACTACAATCTCAAATACCAGAAGTTACTATGACTTGTTCTCAAGAGGGCGAATATGTTATTGATTCCATCTGTGAAAATTGGCCCAATATAGAAAATATAAAAGGAATTTCTTATAGAACAAAAGACAATATGTTTGTGCAGAATAAACCGGCGCCCCTAACCAAGACATTGGCTGAGTGGCCTAGGCTAGATTGGGACATGCTACATCAACGGTATTTTGAACAAGGAAGTCATATATTTTATTTGGCCTCTGTGGGCTGTCCTTTTAAATGTTCATTTTGTCGTATAGTTGATTCTCCAGCAGAAAAGGTTAAATATCTACCTTCGGAGGTAGTAATAGAAGACCTGGCTTATTTGACAAAAAAACACAATAAAAAGGCAGTTCTTTTTGTAGATGATTTTTTTCTTGTGAATAAAAAAAGGGTACGGGAGTTTTGTGAGAAATTTGAAGAATCGGATCTTATGGGAAAAGTTCGCTGGACTGGAAATAGTAGAGTGGACGCCATCTCAGAAAAAAGCCATGATTTATTAAAATTTATGAAAAAGACAGGTTGTGAGGCTTTAAATTTTGGATTTGAGAGTGGTTCTATTGCTGTCTTAAAAGCCATGAATAAAAAAACAGACTTAGCGAGAGCCGAATTTGCGCTAAATGCTGTTAGAAGAACAGGCATAGCAGTAAAGGGCACCTTTATTTTTGGACACCCTGGTGAAACCTTTGATACTGTTCGAGAAACTGCTGAGTGGCGAAAAAAGAATAAGTTGGGAGGCGGCTATTTCCACGTTCAACCATATCCAGGTTCAACACTTTATAATATTTTTAAGATGAAATATGGCATAAAAACAATAGAGGATGAGGAAAATTTTATACTAAGAGGAGTATCAATCAAAGAGCGCAATGATTTTATTAATTTCACGACTATGCCAAATGAAGAATATGTAGCAGCTGATAGGTGGCTAACAAGCAAGTTATCAAAAATTGAACAATTCACTGAAAAAGATATTGCACAATTTTTTGCAGAAGAAGAAAACATTACAAGAGCTAAAATATATAAAGACTTAGATGAAGAACTTGCTGACCTTATATAGAAGATTTAAAATAAATCAACGATGAACGAATACATTAAATTATTACAGAAACAAGACAAATTGAATATTTCAATTGATAAAAATAAAACATTCAATTGGAAATATACCAAAATAGCTGGACCTTGCTCTGTAGAAGGGCCCGACATTGTTGATATTGCAAAAAATATAAAAGATTTAGGCGCTAATGCATTTAGGGCCGGTGCCTATAAGCCTTGCACTTACCCCATTTTGAAAGAAACAAATGGCTGGAAAGAAGGATTGAGAGAAAAAGGGTTGAGATTGTTAAAGCTGGTTAAAGAAGAAACTGGGATGCCAATTATAACAGAGATTATGGACGCGAGTATGATAGACCGCGTATCTGATGTAGCGGATGTGTTTCAAGTCGGAACTAGAAATTTTCAAAATTATACCCTATTAGATGCTTTGGGAAAAACTAAAGTGCCCGTTCTTTTAAAAAGAGGAACGTGGGGCACTATTGATGAAATTTTAGGTGCCTGTGAAAGAATATTGGTGGGAGGCAATGAAAATATTGCCATTTGTTTAAGAGGGGTTGTGGGCATGCCAAGCTATAGGCACGTGTTTCCCTCTATTCGATGGGCGCCAGATTTAATGATGATACCCGCACTTAAGGAATTAACAAACATACCAATTATTTACGACCCAAGCCATTCAACAGGGTACAGAAATTTTGTAAAACCAATTTCAAAAGCTGCTATAGCTGCCGGTGCTGATGGTTTGATAATAGAATGTCATCCGACACCAGATAAATCTATCAGCGATGCAGCCCAGGCAATTGATTATAATACGCTGGGGGAAATATTTAATTAATGAGGTCAACCGAATAGATAAGCGTGATTAGTATCATTATCAGAAATAGAAACGAGGCTCGCTGGATTGGACACTCAATTCAATCTTGTTTGGATAATTTTAACGACCCTGAAATAATTGTTGTTAATAATAATTCAACAGACGAGTCAATGCAGATTGTTAAAGAGTTTTGTTTTTCTAATATAAAAATATATAATGTTAACGAGTACACTCCTGGCAAAGCCTTAAATTTTGGCGTGACGAAGGCTTCTAATAAAAATATATTAGCTATTTCTGCACACAGCCAAATTATTAATATGATTGATTATAATGAAATAAACAGTTTATTGCAAAAATATGTTGCTGTTTTTGGAAAACAAATACCAATATACCGCGGAAGAAAAATTAATAAAAGATATATTTGGAGCCACTTTGTAGACGAACCCACCGTTAATATGTGGTCTAGCTCAGAAAAAAGAAATTTTCTACATAATGCTTTTTGTTTTTATAGAAAAGAAATATTAGAAGAACACAAATTTGATGAAAAGCTTCCTTCGAAAGAAGAGCGATATTGGGCTAAAAAAATTATTCAAAATGAGTTATCATATTATTACGAACCAAGAATGGAGTGTTACCACCATTGGACCCCTAATGGTGCGACTTGGAGAGGAATAGGGTAAATGTATAATATTGGAATTATAGGAAATGGTTTTGTAGGCTCGGCGGTTGCTTCCGGCTTTTCATTACACTCAAATATTAAAATATATGATACAAGCCCTAATAAATCTACGCATTCAATGTCAGAAGTCATTAATACTTCTAAATTTGTTTTTGTTTCCGTTCCAACTCCGATGGAGAACGTGTTAGGAGGCAAGATTGATACGAGCATAATGTATTCTGTTTTTGATCAAATATCTGAAATAAATGAAAGAAATGACAATATTTTTATAGTCAAGTCGACCGTCACTCCAGGCACTATAGAAAGATTGATTGATCAATACCCTAACCTTAACATAATACACAGCCCAGAGTTTTTAACTGAACGTAGCGCAAGACTAGATTTTATCAATGCACCTCGCATTATATTAGGTGGCGAAAAGCACCTACTTGATGAGGCGGAAAAGCTTTTTAGAAGTCGATTTCCATATATTAAAATTATTAAAACAGACGTGACAACCGCACAATTTATAAAATATATGGCTAACTGCTTTTTTGCTACTAAAGTTTCTTTTATGAACGAGATGAAGCAAGCAGCAAATGTTCTTGGCGTAAATTGGGAAGACGCTATGCACGGCTTTGTTTCTGACGGCAGAATTGGAAACTCTCACCTAGATGTTCCTGGGCATGATGGAAATTTAGGCTTTGGTGGAAAATGCTTCCCAAAAGATTTAAATGCATTTATTGGTCTATTTGAAGAAATTAACGTTGATCCAAAAGTTATGAAATCGGCTTGGCAGAAAAACCTTGAAGTAAGGGAAGAATACGACTGGAAAGATATTGAAGGCGCAGTAACAAAGGAGAAAAGCAATGGCTAGATGTTTAGTGACGGGACACAGAGGATATATTGGTTCTCGTTTATATAAAAAACTACAAGAATTAGGGCATGAAGTACAAGGAATCGACCTTTTCGAAGGATGTGATATTGTAAAAGATCTTAAAGAATATTCAGACGGTAGTCAAAGGTTTCATCCACATTATTATAATTTTAAGCCTGAATATATTTTTCATTTAGCCTGCATACCACGCGTTGCTTACAGTGTTGAAAACCCAGTAGAAACAATGAAAAATAATGTATTAGCAACAACCTATATCCTCAACTTTGCTAGAAAAGTTGGCGCTAAAAGAGTTGTTTATTCTGGATCTTCATCCGTAAAAGGAAACGGATTTGGCCCAACAAGCCCATATGGTTTACAAAAATTAATTTCTGAGATGGAGTGCAAGCTATATTCTGATCTATATGGAATAGATACAGTCAGTTTGCGATACTTTAATGTTTATTCAGAAGATCAAAAAGCTGATGGCCCATATGCTACAGCAATTGCTAATTGGATGGAGTATATAAGAAAAGGTAAAAATCCTTTTATCACGGGGAACGGCGAACAAAGAAGAGACATGGCATACTTAGATGATGTTGTGTTGGCCAACCTTTTTGCAATGAAATATAAAGAAAATTTTAATGGACGATATTTCGATGTCGGAACAGGTAGCAACATTTCTTTAAATGAAATTAAAGATATTGTTCTAAAATATTTTCCAGATGTAACATTTGATTATGTAGAAGAAAGAAAAGGCGATGTATTATATACACAAGGTAATATATTGCCCCTTAAAGAATTAGGATGGAAGGCAGAGATGAATATCCAAAATGGCATACATCGATGTTATAAATCACTTAAAAACGAATTGGAGAAAAAATAAAATGACAGAAGATAAAAACATGTTTATGGCAGATCAAGCAGTTGGTGCAGTTATGATGGCGCTACAAAGATCTTTATTGGAACAAAGCGATATTGTACCGGTATTAAAAGATTTTAAATTTCGATTGTCAGAGGATGGTTTGATGGTAATGAACCCGCCTTTGGTTAAATTTGATGATGAAACTGAAGAGCAATTTCGAGCTTCAGAAGGCGTTGGTATGATCACTGAACAACCAACGCAGAAATAAAAATGCCAATTTACATATATTTTTGTGAAAAGTGTAAAAAAGAGTTTAAAGCTTTTCATTCAATCAAAGAAAAATATATATCTTGCCATGAAGTAGAAAAGTGTAATGAATCCGGAAGTTTAAAGCGGATTCCAAGCAGTTTTTCTGCACAATATAAAAAACAAGAACAAGAGCCCAAAGTTGGAAGCCTAGTAAAAGATTTTATTGAAAGCAACAAAGAAGATCTTAAAAAAGAAAAAGAAGCTTTGAGCAACAAGGAGTATAAAGAATGATTTTAGTTTTATTAATAATATCGTTTACAATTAATATATTTTTTATTTGGTATACATATAAGCTACTAAAAAAATTATTATTTGTTTCTGACAACATGGAAGATTTTTTAGAAATTTTAGAAGAGTATTCTGAACACATAGAGTTAATATATAAAATGGAAACATATTATGGAGATGAAACAATTGAAGGTCTTTTGAAGCATTCAAAGGAAATTATAGAAGAAATTAAAGCTTATGAAGAAATTTATGAATTAATGTACGACGAGGAAGTCGACGGAGAGAGAGAGTATGGCACGGAAACGTAAAAATCATTATTTTACCAAAGATCACCAGGACGCCATAGTAGAGTATACCAAAACAAAAGATATAAAAATTAGAACACGATTATATATTGAACTTATTGGACCAGCGTTCAATGAAATGGTAGATAAAATCGTCTACACATATAAATTCACCAATCTTCCAAATATCGATGTGTTAAAAGATGATTGCAAAATATGGCTTACAACTATATTAGATAAGTTCGATCCAGAAAAAGGCTCAAAGGCTTTTTCATATTTTAGCGTCATCACAAAAAATTGGTTTATTCATAAAGTTAAAAAACACAGCAAACGCACAAGGAAAGAAATTCATTTAGAAGACGTAAAAAACGATGGTGACAAAGAACACACAGTAACATATAACAATTATTATGAACTCCGGAATGAACAAGAATTTTGGGGGTCACTCTATAAACAAATTAAAAATTGGGAAAATGAAAATCTTAAAGCTAATGAAAGAAAAGTTTTAGAAGCAGTAAAAATTTTATTTGAAAGTTCAGAAGATATTGAAATTTTCAATAAAAAAGCTATTTATTTATACTTAAGGGAAATTACAGGATTAAATACAAAACAAGTAGTTAACAATCTTAATAAACTAAGAGTACGATATCGGGAGTTTAAGAAAGGATGGGATCACAATTAAAGCACGTAAGTGAATATATTCAAGAAGCAATAGACAATATTAAAAATGATCGATCAATTACTGCAAATCTACTTTCAGATTTGGTTATTGAAATAAAAAAAACACAATCAACGGCAGAGACACATAAAGATTTAGGTCAAATTGCCGCGAAATATGTGGAAACTCTTCAACGTTCTAATGAACAATTAGTCAAAATTACTGCACTTTTACATAAACAGCTCGCGAATCAAGAAGACATGTCTCTTTCAAATGAAGACAAAGATGAGTTATTTGATTTAATTCAGGGCAATAGAAATGGCTGATTTCTACTCTAATATGGTTGACTTAGAAGGCCTCGAAAGCAATGTCATTAAAGAAATCATAGGCTTGCTTAGAAAATCTAAAGAAAATACATTTAATCTTGCGAGCGCGCCTCGATACCCTGCTTGTGTACATGGTATTATTAGACCAAATATATGGAACTATCCAACCGATAGCGTATCCCAAACCGAAGCAGCTAGTGGAACGCCGCTCGGTGCAAGAATTAAAATACATGCACGACCACTAGGTAAACGTTGGCCATGGCCAAAAGTAAATGGCTTTGAGTACATTTATGCAGACGGCCAAAAAGGTGGGATAAAACAAACTTCTATATTGGACCGCGTTCTGCAACTTCCGCGTTTCTACGGTGACGAAAATGCCGATAAATGTACCCTCGGGGAGGTAGTTTGGGTTAACTGGGGTAACAAACCATCAAACAATATTGGTGAATGGACAGATCCGATTTACTTAGGCCCAATTGGTATTAAAAACAAAGTAATGTGTCCAGATTTAACAGGTCTCCATCGCAAAGAAAACTTGCAAGCAAAGTTTAATCAAGCTAATCCGGGCCAGGCTCAAATCAGTAGCCCTGTAGACGATAAATATGCTTATAATAATCCGCCCCCGGGGTACCCCAATATACCAACAAAGGGTTTCTTAGAAGTATCTGGTTTGGTGCATTTAATTAAAGAAATATATGTTGATAAGGAACTTGATTATCCTAATATCCAAAATTATGAGGTTATTCCTGGCTCAAAAATTATTAAAGAAGCGACAGATGAAATGAAACAAATTAATTTCATTCAACACAGACCACAAAATAAAGCATTCTTTTTACCAGACGATCTTGCAATCAAACAAAGAAAAAAGACAAAACTTTTTATAATAAGAGAAACAGGCAAAAGTTGCATAGAAACACACAAAGAAATATATCACAACCCGACAATGCATTATAATATAGCTATGAATTCTGTATTAGATGGCGATCATGCAGGATTAGAAAAAAAATCTGTAACCAACAAAGACAGGCTTTGTACTATTAGGGTTAATGTACCGTTTGGTATAGTTATTGACGAAAAAGATATATTTTCTGCTAACTCTGTCGGTTGTATGATCTCTTCTCCATTTGATGGAAAACGCTTTTTTGGGCTTAGCCCCAGCTTAAAAAGCGTCAACAAATCGGATCTCACAAATATTAAATCTAGTCTCAATCAATGGATAACAGAAAAGAAATTACCAGACGGCTCAGACCCATTTATACTAGGCCCATGGGGACTACCAGGACTTCGAACCGGCTTACAAGCCGATCATAATTCTCCAGTTTCATCGTTAACAGATAGTCATTTTTGGTCCGGTCGTTTAACATGGTCACCAACCGGGCATTATTTTTTACCAACTCTCGATCAAGCGGCCGCATTATATGATTTAATAACTAGCGTTGTTGAAACCCCGCCAAAATCAGCTTATTCTTGGGGGTTCACACAATCAATGCGGTATTTACATGTTTTAGCCTGGAACTTCCCAGCCGTTGGTGGAGGTCATCCTTTATACCCGATTAGCCATTTTATAGATACACAAGGCTATTATACTGAAGAAACCCCAGCATTTCCATGGGGTCAAGTTGGTCCTCTTTTAACTGAAAAAAAGAATAAACCTGTTGATTTATGGGAAAATGGCTTAAAACATAAAGGTGAAAGTGCTATATTTGGGGTAGTATCTTATTCTAGATGGGGCATGGACAGTGGTCCATTTTTAGAATATTATATTCTTGGTAGAAAATTAGGTTTAGGGCACATGGAATCTTGGTATGTTTCTTTGGCTGTATCAGCCGAAACAATCCCGAGATTGCATAAAGGAAAGGGTTTAGGTCCAACAATTATACCAGCTTTTGGAGATATTGCATTGAATAAGTATCTTGAAATAGGCCAGTGGATGTGGTTTAGAGCTTTGAGACATTTAAAACCACCAGAAGCTGCCTTGCCAGAAGAGCCGCCAGAACCACCAGGCATACCACCTCCTCCAACACCCGATAAAGATGAGTGGTATATAGTAGATCCACGCTGCGAATTTTAAAGGAGCTTACAACTAAAAATGTCACACGATAAAGATCATAAAATACGCATTTCTACTCATTATGAGCAGAAAAGAAAAGCGGTCAACCTCAGTTCTCAATCTGCTAAAACGGAAGCCGGCGGCATCAATTGTGGCAATAGAGATGAGATTCTTCCTGAGCTTATTGAGGCAGATTGCGAGACGACGATCAAAGGCAAACACAACGCCTATATCGTCATGGGAAGAGATCGCCCAAGGTCGATCCACTCAGGATACGGCGGAAAAGGATACAAAGGTCCCTGCGGAATGATTGATATTGTGGTTGGAAAAATGCACCCTGATCCACGTGCTGAGTTTAAATATAAAGGCGAAGAGAAACCAACACCCGTTGCAATTGATCCATTGTTATCCCCATTTGTCGCCTCTGATCATGGACTTATACCCGGCGAAGGCGGAGACACACCTGTAAAATGGGCTACTGATGCTGCTAGAATTTATATTAGCCAAAAGACAGATATTGATGATAATTTTGGCTTGAATTCGGGCCCGAAGCCGCAAGGAGGCAAACGGCACAAGGCGATAGGAATGTCTGGAATTGGGATTAAAGCAGATGCTGTAAGAATTATTGGAAATAAAAGTGTTAAGATAGTGACCAATCCTCATGGCAAAAATTCAAGCGGCTCGCCCCAAGGGAAGGACTGTGGAATTCATTTAATTGCCAATAATGATTCATCTGAAAAGATCGGCCGCGACGGCGAAGGGCGTTTAGCAAAGCCTCCGGTCTTACATCCTTTGGTGAAGGGAGAAAATTTAAGAGCCCTTCTTGACGAGACCTTAGAAGAAGTAATAAAATTGTCTAGTACTGTAGATGGCTTATGCACCCAGGTAACGGATCTTGCTTGGCACTTTGGTTCGCATTGTCACGACCCAGCTGTGCCTGGCATGCCAGTGTGGATGACCATGAAAATGTTAATGGATGGCCTAACTGTCATGAATACGGTTAATGCTCTAACGGTTGGATCTTTAATGGGCGTTACCGAGAATCTCAATGAATTAAAAAGCGCATATTTAACGCCGATGACGGACACCTTCCAGGTTAATAAGCGCTACATTAATAGTAGTTACAATAAAACTAATTAGGAATTAACTATGCCGAATAAACGTGATATAGCAAAAAAAATAGCTGATAAATATTTTAATGATAAAGATATATGGAACGGCCTATTCGGCACCGACACAACCGGTGGACCCGCAAATGTACAGGTCAAGGCACACACAAATGACGAAAAAAGCTTTATCTTTCAAGCAACAAAAGGAGATATTTTTGTACGCGATGTTCAGCCTTTAATTGTCGACGCCCCGGGAAATCCTGCGACTGGTGATCCAAATGCCGAAGTTGATGATTGGTATTATTATGTTTTTGATTGGCGAAATTTTCAAAATATAACACCAGATGCACAATCTTATGTTGTGGGCGGGAATCTAGCTGACTATTTTAAACAACTAGCTATAGCTTCAATGCCATATGCAGTTCGTTTATGGGGCAAAAAAATGACAGTAGACGGTGGCACCCCCATAAATATGGCCACATGGTATAACGACAATATACAATTTGGGGGATATGAAGTTGAAGTTAGAGCTGATGCCTATACTTTAGATGACGGAACTCCTTTACCAGATGCCCCTCCAAACCACCTAAGTCAAATTAATCCTGGTCTTACTTTTTTGATTGGAATAAGGAAAGATGCGATCAAGGCGCTCGACCCAGACAGAGACGTGACGATTGATATGGACACCCTCGCTCCAGAAACCGATATCATCATGAGAATCGGCTCGATTGACGATGATTTTGGCCAAATGGTAGAGACATTAAAATTATATCATTTTCTCAGAGAAGAAATAGATACATCATTTGAGGTTGAACCTATAAAGTTTGATTTTGAAGATGAAGCCGAACACATAGCAGATTTTAAATCTGCACTAAAAAGCTTATTACTAGATGCCGTTATGGAAGGAATGTATCTACCAGACACCGACCCAGAGCACTTATCTAACCCTGAAATAGAAGATTACGCAAAACATCCTAGACTATGGAATAAACCAGACAATATTATTCAAATTAGTTTAACTAATAAATGGGAAGTCTCTTATATAAGAGAATACGTCCCAAAATCTAGTTTTAAAAAAGAGATAAGCACCGTCCCCGGGCTAATGGGCATAAAAAGACTAGGAAAGGTAAAAGCACATAGAATTATTGGCGGAGGGCTTAGCCCATCTCTAAAAAAATATTTTGAAGAGTTTAAAAATGAAGATGCAGTAAGGTCTCCAAGGACTGTAGCATTAATCTCTAAGATGCATGAAAGAAATGGACGGAGTGGAGGCATTAAACCCCAACTTGGTTTAGACCCAAAAAAGAACGTTCCTATATTAAATATAATTTTTTTCATTAAACAGTTTGTTTTAGGCAAAGGAAAATTCAACTCTACTATCAAATACAAATCAGATGACGCTAAAAAGTATTTCGACAAGGTAGCTGTATATCTAGAAAAAAATGGATCCGCATTGGCTAGCCGAGCCCAAAGAGGACAAGCAAACGCAAGAACAAATAATCCATCCTGGGCTGCATCATATGAGCACTATACTAAAAACTGGCTTGTTAACACAACAGATGATTTTTGGCAGAACCTACCAGAAACAAGAGATAGGCTTAGAATCGATGAAGCCTGGCCATATGGCCTAGATGCAATATTTAATGAAGTATTACAAGAAGCAGATGTTAAAAGATTAGTGTTGGAAGCAATAAAATGTTGGTTAGACCCAACTGAATGGCTTGAACTCGCATGTATGTACGCATTGAAACAACTGCCAATAGATTCTTGGTTTGAGTGGTTACAAAAAGATGGCACACTAGCCGCCCTCCAAACAGCTGCAAACGTTTCAAACCAAGTTAGCAATTCATTTAAAACAATAGCCAATGAAAAGCGAATAAAGCCTAGTGAGTTTGGGGAGCTTGAAAATGAAAGAGAAAAGTATAATAATCAAATTTTAACTTTATTAAATAAAAGAGAAAAATTACAGAACAAACTTAATAAAGCAAATGCCCAAACCACCGGCGGGTTTGGTCAGGTGGCACCTAGTCAACAAACACTTTTGCAAAATAAAATAAAATCTATTAATTTAAAAATTGAAAATAGAATGGGCCTAAGACAGCAAGTAGAAATGGACTCACACTATGGTAAGTGGAATCAATCTACTGGCAACTGGGTACCAATAAGCGAAGAAGGTGCGCAAACCGCCGCCGCAGCCGCAGATGGAATTACTGGCGCAATTATGGATTTGCAGGATCCAGATCTTAAAAGAAAACTTTGTGCCAACATAATAAGCTATTCTATAAAGGCAACACAAATGCTTGTGGACTTATTTCGCACAACTGAAAACGCTGAGAGCGGCATTAAAAAAATAGAAAAAGCAATTGAAGAAATGAAAGAAGCGCAGCAGCCAAGAAGACCTAAGCGCGCAACAGATAATAGTGGAATGTGGCTGACAGAGCTTGTTCGCAAAGCGGTCGCAGAAGCTGTAGCTACTGCAGCACTTTTCTTTGTTAAAAAACTTTTATCCGAAATAGTTGAAGCATGCAATAGACTTAAAGATTCTTTATGGAACGATCTTAACCAAGAAGATGAAAATAAAATAAATAAAACTCCAGGTAAAGCGAGGTTTAATGATTTATTAGCAGAAACGCCAACAGCGGCAGCAAGAGATTTGACAGCAACATTAGCTGGCTTCATTGATGTAACAGACCCAAACGCAATTGCAGATCTTCTTGGCCTCATGGAGGACTTGGAATTATTGCTTTCACAAATAGAGTTGTGTGCTTTAGCCAAAGGCGAAGCTTCAATAAGTGTCTTAAAAATTGTTAAGAATTTAATACAAATAAGGTATAACACACTATATTTGAGTCTAAAAGGAGAAAGAGAAAGTCTTCCATTTTCAAAAATTAAAAATTTCTTTGAAAGTTTTCTCAAAGATAAAATAAAGGCTGGATATTGCGAAGAGATACAAAAGCCTGGCGACCCGCTGCAGCTTTATCAGGAATGTCCTCCTTATATTCGCACTCTTTGCGGAGATTTATTGGTTGGGCATTGCACGAATGAACAAATTGATAATATATGCAAAAAGGCCAAAATTGAAAGGTTAGATAAACTTGTGGGTTTGATTGACACTGCGTACAACCCTACGCCATTTCCGGACCCAAGAGATTGCAATAGCCCCAACGCAATTCCTCACGATGTATACCCAACCAATGTAAGAAATGCAAAAATGACAGATCGAAATTTAAGACCAGTTATTGGTACATTTAGAAGCGAAATCTTTGGCTTTTCAAACAAACTCCTTTATGGATCGGCAGATGGGGTTAGCTTTTTAACCCCGCAGAGCGGTCTAGGGGGGCTTATTCAAGACCATGTGCAAGATGGAGCGAATTGGAGCCCAGGACATCCACTGGGCCCAGCAAGTGATAAACTTGCTGCAGCAGCAGAGGAAGGGTCAAAAATAATACGACAGAGAGTGTTATTGCCCCTATGGAATCGTTTAGGCCAACGCCCAATGCGATGGCTTCCCGGGGAGGCCTCAAAAATAAGTGATATATTTAGTAATTTTCTTTTACACCCTCTCGCTAACAATAAAATAGAATATTATATTATTGATCACCCAAACAGTCCACAAATTGTAGATTTAACATACACAGATGGGTGCACTACTACTCCTCCTTCTTGTATTACAAAAGGGCCAATTACATATTTAATGAAAAATGGAAAAATAGTGTTTCTTCCTATTGCTCGGATAGAAAAATTTATGAATTTATACGGCGGCGAGGAACCAAATATAAAAGAAGGAAAATTAATATTAGGTTCTTTTGAAGATGAGTTTGATGCCATACAAGAATCAGAATCATTATCTCCAGGCCCCGACATGATCTCACGACCGGAAGGTCTATTTCATGCCTCTCCAATGGGCCAACTTTTTTATGAAACAATAGAAGATGCATGGCCCTCTAAAAGTCTCTTGAATGCGCCTGAACCGGATCCTTCACCTTCACCCGGAGGCGGCGTCATCCTGGACAAGGGCGAATATTATTTCCCTACCCCAATTATCCCGGGTTCCTTCAATACTCACATCGAAGAAGGATTAAAATTTCTTTTTAATACCATGACACGAGACATTGGGAATAGTCTTTTTAAAAAAATACAAGATTCAAAAATATTTAGCGACGAAGCAAGAGAAAAGCTTCAATTATTTTTTAATACTTTTTTTCCAAAAGAAGTGTTTTTGGCAGACGAAAGTTGTGATGTTGAAGAAGCTTCTTTATTAAAGATGGGCGATTTAAAAGATTATGTAAGAGATAGAGAAAAAGATTTATCCTGTAATTACCCACCTGTAGACTTAAATGAAGAAACTCCAAATTTATCTCGGGCCCAAGCAGAAGCTATTGTTATGGTTTTGGCAAGAATTTGCGCTTTTGAAACCGGTCTTCGATTATTACCAATTTCAACATCAATTAAAATGAAAGATCTATTAAGCTCTGAAGCAGTTATAAATGTTGTAGTTGAGCATTTAATATATGAGTTAGCTATGCTGGATTATAGGGTAACTTATAAAACACTATCCGCAAAAGAACAAAGAGATCTTGAAAAGCTCAAACCAGGGAAAAGTAATTTTATTGATCCACATTCAGGTAAGTTAATATATGCACCTTCAGATACAGGAGAAGAAAGATACATAGAAGAACCTCCAACTCCAGTAATTGCTTCTGAAAATGGGGAACCATTTAAACCAAAATTTCAAGCTCATGTAGTTCATTATGCAAATAGAATAATGCAAGATAGAATGCAAAAACAATTAAAAAATGGAAAAGTTTTAATTGATCCATTAACAAAAGAAGATTATATTCATCCGGATGACCTTTATAGTTTGAGTGGTATTACTTATTTGATAAAAGAACAAATGATTCGTATTAGTGATTTTTTTGAAAGAGAATTTGAACCTTTATTTAGCGATCTAGAAATAAAAAGTTTTGATCGCTTTGTTCTAGAATTATTTCTTCATGAAGACGCAACTAATAGCTCAAGTAAAGCTTTTGGAGGTGATTACCTCGATTTGTGGCAGGCGGAAACACAATGGTATCCGCCCACTTTACTCCAGACTTCTCTTACTTCAAAAAAATGGTGGACTTCAAAACATGGAACACATTTTCAACTTTTTAATTTAATGCCTTCAATCAATAGTTGGAGTCTTGGAACAGAAAATTATATCTCCAATATAATAGAGAAACTAAAAAACCCTGCGCTTACAGGCCAGAACAGCGCTCAGGCTGCCGGAGCTTTTGGCCCGGGCAACCAGATTGCTTATGAGATCTCAGATCATGGGTTCACTCAAAATATCAGATCTCGTGTACTAATGAACCAGCGTTTTTATGATGTAGCTTTGACGACTACGCCCAAATTTTGGGAGTGGAAACAGAAGAATGCTGACTACGACTGGTCTATGGGTTTAAATGCCACCGATGCAAATTATATCAGGGGCGCCGACGCTCACTGCGCAGCCCAATATTATAGCAATACACTCACCGCAGACTGCCAAGCATATATTGAGATGCGCAAACTACAAGGGGTTGATATATTGGATTTATATCCCAATTTCAACAGCGCCACCGCCTTCAAATCCACCTATCCAGACAGCATGAATCAAGATACGCTACATAAAATAGTGGAATGGTGGTCAATGAATGATACACAAAAATCGCAGGCATTCAAAGATGTCCACGATTGGGACGCGGCCTTTAACCAATTCCAGCAAGACAAGTTCTGGTGGCTAAATGAGCCAATGGATGACGGAGGCTCCTTGCCCACCGAGTCGCAAGCGAGTTGGAAAGCGCGCGAGCCTAAGCTAAGCCAATATGTCGATGGAAAACGACCACCAGAGCCTTTCGACATCGGGAAACCAAATGAAGTAGGTGTAATTTCTCCTACGCTCATGGATTATCTTAAAGTTGTTGCCCCAGAAGAAGGACTCGACGGCGGCCGCGTTGCTTATATGTTGACTGATTTTGCCAAGCGCGCAGGATTTGAAAATGGTGGGTTTATTTTAGAACCATATATTCGAGTTAAACAACATACACAATTTGGCGAAGGGCTAGATATAGATCTTGAAAATGAGCAAGCAATAAAAGAACAACTTGCAGCCGAAGCTTATAAAAAAGTATTAAAAGAGGCACCAGCTAAATTAAATCAGAGAATTCAAGAAAATTGTCAAGGAGAATATGCTGATCCTAAAGACAAAGAAGAGTGCGAAGATGAAATAAGAAATTCTTGGCACATTACAATGAAACAGGAAGCTCAAGCAGCTTATAATAATGTAATTAATAAACCAATAAATAAATCATTACCGACTATAGCTGAATTGCCTAGTCATTTAGGAGATGTTTGGAAGGGCGATGGAGCGTATATTAACATAGCCCACTGGCTAAATTATATGTCTGGCGTCTCTGGCTTCATCCCGGGCGCCGAAATCGGAGACCCATTCAATTTAAAATTTTCTGATTCTATAGTAGCTAAATCTCCTCACACTCAATGGTTCGACCCATGGATGTACGGACTAAGATTGGTATATATTGCTCCATTAGACACGGGCGTAAAGTATACAATATTTTCAGACAATAATTTTAAGCTTGATAAAGAAGAATTTATACATGATGGCTGGAGAAATTCTTTTCATGCCGACGATGTTTATGAAGGGACGACGTCTGCTGAGCCGGAGCATGATCCACTTAATATAAAGAACAAAAAAGCTTATGTTTTGCATGAAAGAATAAATCTCGGCGAGCTAGGCATCAAGTCCGAGAACTTCATGGCCGGGTACCAGTACTCAGCCGACCAGGGCGACCCCGCGTCCGAAGAGGCCGGGTACGCGTCGATTACAGGGGACTTCGGCGAAGTATATATACGCTGGCCATTAGGTACCCAATATGTTGGCCCATCGCCCACACCCGCCGAGATAGAACAAATAGCTAGTCCACCAATTTTTGCTGTGCCCCTAATGGAAGTTGAAATTCCCGTTGGAAATCTTACATTTGATGAAAAATTATTAGCTAAAAAATTAGCAATGGACGCAGCATATAAAAATGCTCTTAACAAATTCGAGACTATAGAAGCTGCCGAAGAAGAAAAAGAAACTGTTGGTCTTCTTTTTGAAAAAGAGTTTGAGTCTGCCGTACCTGTAGGATATTTTACTTTCCAAAATTGGAATTTGCCATGGGAGAAGGCGCACCACGCCACTAAAGCCGAACAAGACCAGATTCCGCCAGGCGGATTAGATGATTACCCCTTGGAGCAGCTTTTGTGCGCCATGGTTAAAACTGAAGAGTTTGATACTGTTTTTGGAAAAATATTTCCATTAGAAACTTATAAAACCTTGATTGGCTTATACCTTTTGATACAAACATACACCCTTCAAGCCGATAATCCTACATTTGGCGAATACTCAGAAAATCCTGGCTCTCGCTACTCTGGGCTTTTTGAAGGAACGAAAGGACTATTAAGAGGCATTTTTTATTCCAACACGTTAGCTCATGACCCCACCCAAGGAAATGTTTATCCAATGGCCGGAACCGAAGTAATAGCAGCACGTGCACAAGATGCTAGCCCGTCCGATCTTATGCAGTGGCTGAATTTAATGTGCGGGGTCCCTCCAAGCTATGCTAAATTATTAGCGATGACGCCTCTTGCTATACTAAAGTCTTTAGTTACAATTATAGACCCAAAATGGGCTTCATTTCCATGGACAGTGCCCGGGCTGGTTATGTTTCTTCTTAGTCAAAAAAGTGGACTAGGTGCCGCCTGGTTTGCCGATGACTCTTCCAAGGCCGGCGACCAACCAAAGGCTTTAGTATGCCCGGATATGACAGCGCAACAGAAAAGCTCTAAGGATTATACTAATGAAGAAGTCGAATTTATGGCAATGATGAGATCTTATGCAGTGCCAGAAGCAGATAGAAATTATATTCTTAACACCCCATATAAGCCTGTGCCTGCTCAACATTGGATTATTGCTGAAGTGGGATGGGAAGGGGGCCCCGAGATTTTCGTTGATGCTGCATATCCGGCCAGCTCAAAAGATACAATAAAATACTTTAGCGATACACCATTATTTCAAGTTTTAATGTCAGCTTGGAGAGACAAAGGTGATCATCAATTGAAACAAATAGGTATTATTTTTAATAATTTGAAAGAATTTTATGATCTATACATAGAGATCCATTCAGTGACTAACCAACATTTTGAATCCTATTATCAGCATGTCCTTTCAGTATTGCAGAAAAATGCGCATGAGGGAGAATGGCACCCTTATCAAATCGCGAAAATATTTATTTCTTGTGCCAAACTCGAAGGCAAACCGACTGGTAACGAATCCCCGTGGAAGACAAATGCTGTATGCAAATATAAAACTAAATATGGTTTAGCGAACACCCAGCTTTCTATGCTTAAACATGTCTTTAACACAATATTGGGGCAAATTGATTTATCATATACAGAGGAAATAATTAAACTCAAAGGCCCGCACCAGATGAAAGTTCGCTCACAGCCAACAAACGTAGTTAAAAAATTATTTTATCATATTAAATTTGGTGATGCAAGCAAATTTGATATTAATGCTAGCGATGAAGAAACTATATCACTTTTACAACACACTCTAGAATCTGAAGCAATTGCCAGCGTTTATCTAGAGCGCGAAGAGCTTAGTCACAAAATCGCCGATACAATATCAAATTTGGTTTGGAACAATGAGGCCTTATTTTTGAAAAGTCCTGAACAATACAATAGCGGAATTGCGATGAGTCAAGAAGCTCAGGATTCTTGGAAAAATACTCCTTCGAATCCAATTGATTTTAACACTTCCGATACCGTTAGGTGGTTGACGGGAACGAACGTTGGTTTGGAACGCCATAGTTTAAGATCGTTTTGGTTAAAAGGACCCGAAAGTTCGATTCAAAGTACACCAACATGGCATGGCGCCCTTGGATACCGATTTGGAGCGGAGGACGATATGCAGTGGATATTTGATGGAGTTATGGGGGATCCGTCAGGGCCGTTCGCGCTATCACATGATACGGATCCGGAATTTACTTATGCGGGAAACATTGTGGGCTATGTATTTGATGCATTAGTTGAGAATCGACAACACGGCGAGTATCACCTCGACATCACCATCCCCGGCTTTGGGCAGCATTTAGTAAACAAATATATATTGGCTCCCCCAACTGCCGGCCCTGCTAACTTTGAAGCTGATCCACAAACTGTACGAGTTTATGATATGCACAACATAGAAGATCATGTTCATATAGCAAATTTATGGACCGCGTCCCAACCTCCGCCATGGGTTGTAGATAACCGAGGCCCCAATGAACTTCAAGAGAACACACCCCAAAGTGAGTGGAAATTTGCGAATATGAACGCTGAAAATTATTTATTACCAGTCCCCGCGGACTTATGGATAAAGGACCAAACCACATTTGGCTCCACAGACTTTGGCATGCCGAAATACCCGACAATGTATCTTGATTGGGTAGCTTGGTATTATCCAAGCCTCGCTACTGTAATTGCTGAACTATTATATAAAATGTACAATATTAAACTAAAAACGGCAGGCATAGCTGTATATGAAGAGCGCATATTAGATAGCGACAGTTATAAGGTCCATATACATACTAAAAATATGCATGGTTATATCCGCTTTCCGTTTGAAGTAAACAAAAAAGCTAATGCAAATGACACTCAAGTTCGTGAATTTCCGATATAAAGAGTAATTATAAAAGAGGTATTAATTTATGGCATCTGGGCTATCACCAAAATTACCATTACAAATCGACCCACAGGATGGATATTCTTTAAACAAAACCTACGCAGAAATGGTTACGCAAAATTTAAAAATGCTAATTTTAACTGCTCCGGGCGAAAGAATTATGGATCCAAAATTTGGAGTTGGTATAAGAAATTATCTTTTTGAACCAAACTATTCCATTACACATCAAGAAATAGAACTTAGAATTAAAAAACAAGTAAAAAAATATATGCCATATTTAGATATACAAATAATAATGTTGGGCCCTGATGAAATTGAAGATGGAAACCCAAGTCTACTGAAGCTTAGAATTAAATATCTTATTAAACCTTTACAGATCTTTGATGTTGTGGAAATCTTGTTTGAAGATACTATTTAATATTAACAAGGGATTCATAAAATATGTCTGAAAAACAAATACCAATAAAATATAGCAGTAGAGACTTTAATTCGATAAAAAAAGATTTAGTAAATTACGCAAAAACATATTACCCAGAGAGCTTTAAAGACTATAACAAATCATCGTTTGGTGCATTGATGCTCGACACGGTTGCGTATGTTGGTGATATCATGTCTTTTTATCTAGATTATCAAACAAATGAATCTTTTCTAGACACAGCAATTGAATTAAATAATGTAATAAGGCTTGGAAGACAACTGGGCTATAAATATGAGACTTCGCCTTCTTCTTATGGACTTGTTGAATTTTATATAATGGTGCCGGCAAATACAAATGGTATTGGTGTTGATGTTGATTATGTGCCTGTTTTAAAAAGAGGAAGCACTTTCAAATCTACCGGCGGCGCCGCCTATACTTTGTTAGAAAATGTAGATTTTTCTGATGAAAAAAACGACATCATTGCAGCTAAATTTAATGAAGATTCTTCTCTTACTACCCATTATGCAATTAAGGCTTTTGGAACTATTGTTTCTGGTCATTTAGAATCAGAAAGTGTAGATATTGGCGACCCACAGCCTTTTAGAACTGTCACACTAAATCAATCAAATATTGCAGAAATTATTTCTGTAGTTGATGACAGTGGAAATGATTGGTACGAAGTAAATGAACTATCTCAAGATACAATTTATATACCTATTAGAAATAATAATTCTGATAAAACTAATGTACCTTTTATTTTAAAAGCAGTTGCAGTCCCTAGACGATTTACAGTAGTAAAAGAGTATGGTAGATTATCATTACAATTTGGTTATGGGTCCGAAGATCAATTAACACCAGAAGTTCAAGCAATACAAGATCCAAGTTCCGTTATATTAAAAATACATGGAAGGGATTACATTACAGATGAAACATTTGATCCAACAAATTTATTGTCAACAGACAAAATGGGAGTCAGCCCATCTAATACCTCGCTCACTATTACCTATCGTATCAACACTGCAATAAATGTTAACGCCGCAGCAAACACAGTTACATCAAAAGGCATGGTAAATTTAGAATTTCCTTCTATTT